>Ga0326762_1000316_pt1 | contig 24378 bp, 21 predicted proteins | sample NORPS_S_FD_207669 | JGI IMG/M metagenome (GOLD analysis project Ga0326762, IMG submission 207669) | Hot spring sediment microbial communities from Norris Geyser Basin, Yellowstone National Park, WY, United States - NOR.PS_S | ecosystem: Environmental > Aquatic > Thermal springs > Near-boiling...
GGCCGCGCTTCTTCAGGGGCCTCTCGTCTGAAATCTTAAGTCAAGGTGGATGACCTAACCGTAGTGGTGAGTTGCGGTCTTGGGGCCTGTTGAGCCGGATCTATCACCTCCCGTGAACCTGCTATGCGAATACGTTGCTAACCCCGTTGGCTTGGATGTGTCCAGACCAAGGTTCTCTTGGATGCTTATGCACACTAGGCGTGGAGTCTCCCAATCTGCTTACAGGATACTAGTGGGCTCGTCTCTGGATCTCCTTGAGAGAGATGTTGGCGACATCTGGGATAGTGGGAAAGTCTATTCAAAACAGTCTGTCAACGTCGAGTATCGTGGGAGAGAGCTTGAGAGTCGGCGGAGATACTACTGGAAGGTCATGTGGTGGGATGATCTAGGCAGGGCCAGCCCTTGGAGCGAGCCGGCCGTGTTCGAGATGGGCCTACTGAGGCAGGAGGACTGGGTGGCCAGGTGGATTACGGGGGAGGGCCTTCTCAGGAAAAAATTCGTGCTGAGGAAGAGGGTTAGTTCTGCAAGGGCCTACGTGACGGGGCTAGGCTACTATGAGCTGAGGATAAATGGTGTGAGGGTAGGGGACAGATACCTAGACCCTGCATGGACCGACTACGACAAGCTCGTACTATACTCCACTTACGATGTCACACACCTACTCCGCGAGGGCGAGAACATCGTAGGAATCATGCTCGGCAATGGCCGCTTCAACATTAAGGAGGAGCGGAGAAGCACTCATAAGCACTGGGGAGAGCCGCGAGCGCTACTGCAGATCAACGTGGAATATGAAGACGGATCCTCTGAGCTTATCGCGTCGGGCGAGGGTTGGAAGACCAAGAAAGGCCCCATCCTCGAGAACGATATTTACGACGGCGAAGTCTACGACGCGAGGCTCGAGGAGGAGGGTTGGGATAGACCTGGTTACGACGATTCCGGCTGGCTGGACGCCAAGCTGTCAGAGCCTCCTAGCGGCCGACTTTGCTCCTAAGCGACGCTTCCACCTATAAGGCGTGTGAGGCTGCTAACACCCTTGCGTCTCCTAAACCCTAGGCCTGGAGTCTACGTCTATGACTTCGGACAGAACTTTACGGGCTGGGTGAGGCTGACAGTAAGCGGCCCAAAAGGCGCTGAGGTCCGAATAAGGTATGCAGAGCTCTTGAGCCCCGACGGGTCAATAAACGTCTCAAACCTGAGGCGGGCCAAGGCGACAGACATATATATCCTTAGGGGCGAGGGTGTTGAGGTCTACGAGCCCAGATTCACCTACCATGGCTTCAGATACGTAGAGATCGTGGGCTTCCCGGGTGTCCCAAGCATCAACAATCTACAGGGCGTCGCTGTTCACACGGATGTTGAGCCAACGGGTGGATTCGCATGCTCAACCCCACTCATCAACGAGATCCACAAGATCATAGTTTGGAGCCAGCTAAGCAATCTTATGGGCATCCCCACCGACTGCCCTCAGAGAGACGAACGCATGGGGTGGATGGGTGACGCGCAGCTGACAGCAGAGGAGGCGATATACAACTTCAACATGGCGGCCTTCTATACAAAGTGGGCCAGAGATATACGGCTGGCCCAAAAGGAGGACGGAAGCGTCCCAGACGTTGTCCCACCCTATTGGGAACTCAACCCAGGCGACCCAGCATGGGGCGAAGCATGCATAATTATACCTTGGTACGTATACCTCTACTACGGCGACAGAAGGATACTTGAAGAGAACTATGACCTCATGAAGAACTGGGTTGATTTTCTTACAAGGAAGTCTAAAGACCGCCTCCTCAGCTTTAGCAAGTATGGAGACTGGTGCCCGCCCAGACAGATAAGGTCCCTGACGACGCCAGGCGAGATAGTATCAACACTCTGTTACTATGAGTCAGTACTGATATTTTCGAAGATCGCAGCGGAACTGGGGAGGGCTGACGATGCGACGAGTTATGCAAGGCTGGCTGAGGAGATAAGAGATGCATACAACCGGAAGTATCTCGGCGAGGATAGCTATATTGTTGGGGAGGGCGTCTATAGTCAGACGGCGAACTGTATCCCACTATTCTTCGACATGGTGCCGCCCGACAAGGTAGAGAAAGTGGTGAGAAAACTGCTAGACGACCTCGCCAATGCCCATGACTACCATTTGAATACCGGGATCGTGGGGACTAGGTACTTGCTGGAGGCGCTGACTAGGCATGGGCTGGCGGAAGCCGCATACCGTATAGTTACGCAGACGACATATCCGGGCTGGGGATACATGGTGCGGGAGGGGGCGACGACGCTTTGGGAGAGGTGGGAATATCTCACAGGCCCCGGTATGAACTCCCACAACCATATAATGCTTGGCAGTATAGACTCGTGGTTCTATAAGGCCCTCGCGGGGATAAACGCCGACCCAGACTACCCGGGATTTGAGAAGATCCTGATCAAGCCCCATGTCTTGGAAGGCCTCGACTGGGTGGAGGCCTCCTTGAAAACCATTCGCGGTACAATAGTCTCGCGGTGGGAGAAGAAGAATAGGTCACTACTACTCGAGGTTGCAATACCTGTTAATAGTTGGGGCGAAGTCCACGTCCCAACCCTAGGCCTGAAGAGGTTGGTGGTTGAGGAAGGCGGGCGCGTGGTCTGGAGAGACGGCCACTTCATCGAGGGCGTCCTAGGAGTGGAGTCTGGGCGGCTTGAGGGCAACTATGTGGTGTTCAGGGTGGGCTCCGGTTCCTACAGGTTTCTCGTAAAAGAGGAGGCTACCTAGTCGACGGAGATAAAACCGCTCGGCATCCACCTTGAAGAGAGCCTTCAGGTCCTCACCCGCTACACGTGTAGAGGTGCCTAGTTGAGGCCGGTTATGCGAGTCAAGCGTACAGCCGCAGCTCGGTATAGACGTCTCACGCTATTTGCACCTAGTTGTGATGAAAAGCTTATGTGTAGGGGTTACCGACTCCCACCCGAGGGAACTGTTTGGCCCGTCTAGCTGTTAAGGGTGGTGAGCCGGTAGCCTCGGATCTTTCAAGACTTGTGCCTCACTGGCCAACCCTTAGTGGGAGGGAGAGGGAGGCGCTGATACGGGTTCTAGAGGGGAGGAGGTGGTGCAGGCTTTATCCCGGGTCATACTGCGAGGCCTTCGAGGCAGCGTTCGCGGAGTATCATCACGCAAAACACGGAATCGCTGTCGCTAATGGTACGGTGGCTCTGGAGCTTGCCCTGAAGACCGTGGGCGTCAAGCAGGGCGACAAGGTCGCCGTACCGGCGGTGACCTTTATTGCATCCGCATCCGCCGCCACCGAGTTGGGGGCGATACCTGTCTTCGTCGATGTGGATCCTGAGACAGGCAACATATCTCCAAGGCACCTGAAAGAAGTCGTGGATGAGGTGGATGTGAAAGCCGTTGTCGCGGTACACTATGGAGGTAATCCAATAAACTTCGATAAGATCAGGCCCATCCTCGCCCAACGCGGTATTAAGCTGATAGAGGACTGCGCCCACGCGCATGGGTCGGAGTGGCGTGGCAGACGGGTCGGAGCAATAGGGGATATAGGCGGCTTCTCCTTCCAAGAAAGCAAATCCCTAACGGCCGGCGAGGGCGGAATAGTCTTGACAGACAGCGATGAGTATGCGGGGAAGGCGAGGCTTATACACAACATCGGCAGGGTCGTGGGCAGGCCTGGATACGAGCACTACATCCTGAGCTCAAACTACCGGATGACGGAATTTCAGGCGGCTCTGCTTCTGGCCAAGATGGACGAGTTTAAGGAGCAGGTCGAGATTAAGCACAGGAACGGAGAATATCTCGCATCCAAGCTCAGGAAGATAGACGGGATAGAGCCCCAAAAAATGGAGGATGGTGTGACCAAGAGAGGATACTACTACTTTGTCTTCAGATACGATGCTGAGAGATTCGCGGGATTGACGAAGAGTAGATTCATCGAGGCGCTGAGAGCCGAGGGAGTCCCAGCCGACACCGGCTACGGAATGCCCCTGTATAGACAGAGAGCCTTCGGGCGCGAAGAATTCCTCGAGGTAATGCCGCCGGGGACCCAGTACCCTGGCTACGACCAGCTATACCTCCCCGGCGCCGAAGCCTTCACCAGGTCAGAGGTAACCCTCCTACACCATATCCTTCTAGCAGAGAGACACGCCCTCGACCTCGTCGTCGCGGCGGTTGAGAAAATTAAAGAAAACGTAGATGAGCTACTAGCTTAAGTGGTGGGTATATTTGACGGAGGTCAGGCTAGAAAAGGTAAGCAAATATTTCGGCGAGACTAAGGCGGTCGACAACGTTGACCTACACATAAAGCACGGAGAGTTCATCGTCCTCCTAGGACCCTCAGGGTGTGGGAAAACGACGACTCTTAGGCTAATAGCGGGTCTGGAGAAGCCCACTTCGGGACAAATATGGTTTGACAATGAGGTCGTAAATGATTTAGAGCCTAAGGACAGGAGGGTGGCCATGGTCTTCCAGGACTACGCGCTCTACCCCCACATGACTGTCTTCGACAACATGGCCCTAAATCTACGCATCCGCAAGCTGCCAGAGGACGAGATCCAGAAGAGGGTCTCCGAGACAGCCGAGCTGCTAGGTATTAAGCACTTGCTCAAGAGAAAGCCTGCCCAGCTCAGCGGCGGCGAGCAACAGCGCGTCGCGTTGGGGCGCGCAATAGTTCGGGAACCCTCCGTCTTCCTTATGGACGAGCCATTATCAAACCTAGACGCGGCCTTGAGGGCTAAGATGAGGGGCGAGTTGAAGAAGCTTCATGAGCGGCTCAGAACAACGACTGTCTATGTAACTCATGATCAAGTGGAGGCGATGGTGATGGCGAACATGATAGCCGTGATGAAGGATGGTAGAGTGCAACAAGTCGGGACCCCCCAGGAGATCTACTCCAAGCCTGCCAACCGCTTCGTCGCAGAATTCGTGGGTAGTCCAAAAATGAACATCTTTGAGGCCACCCTCGATGAAAAGAGGGGAAACGTGCTTGACGCGGGGGCATTCGAGATTGCTATCCCCCAAAACATCGCTACAATCCTAAAGGCAGCATCATCAAGCCTCGAGTTCCTAGTAGGAATTAGGCCGGAGGACGTGAGGCTATCACCCACCGCGGAGGAGGGATTCATCGGGTCGACGGTCTATCTCGTCGAGAACATCGGAAACCTTGCGTACGTCACGCTCCAAGTAGGGGATATACTCGTGGTGGCGCAGGTGCCTCCGACCGTTAACTTGAATGTGGGTGATGAGGCGTTCTTCCAGCTTAACATCGAGAGAATACACATTTTCGACAAGAAGACGGAGACGCTTCTAATCTAGTTTAACGGCCGAACGCCATGAAGGAGACCCCTCTCCTAATCTTCTCAGCGAAAACTGTATAGAGCACTATGGTTGGGATGGCAGAGATTATGACGGCCGCGCTTTGAGCAACGTAGTCGTTCCCATACCTGCCTGTTGTGAAGTTGAGAAGGTTTATAGGGACTGTGAAGTTAGATGGTGAGCGGAGGAACACGAAGGCGAACAAGAAATCATTCCAGACACCGATGAACGTTATGATGGCGACGGTTAGGATGGTTGGAAGCGCTAGAGGCAGCATGATTTTAGTATATATTGAATAGTTCGACAACCCGTCAACCTTGGCCGAGTCTTGGATGGTCTGGGGGACAGAGACGAAGAATGCCTTCATGAATAGGATAGCGAATGGCAGGTTCCAGCCGACATACGACAGTATTAGTCCAAGATGCGTATCTATCAGGCCGAGGTCTCTGAGTAGTAGTAATAACGGTACTAGCACGGCGTGTGGTGCTATGAAGAATCCCGCGATTAGAAGGTTAGACACAAGGGTCCTGAGCCGGAACTCAACCCGAGAAGTTGCGTACGCCGCCAATGGCGCAATGATTGATATCAACGCTATCGAGCTTAGGGAGACGATAAGGCTGTTGACCACCGCTATACCCATGTTGCCTCTTTCAAGCGCCTTGATGTAGTTCTCCAGGGTGGGGTTAGATGGTAGGCCCCACGGGTCTAGGAACAGCTCCCTATTCGTTTTGAAGGATGTGGATACTGTCCAAAGAAGGGGATAAATCATGATGGCGGAGATTAACGCAAGGACTATACCGAGAATCACCAGCCGGAGCCTCCTCCTCAACAAGGCGCCCCTCCTCCTATCCAACACGAATCACCTCGTCAACTTTGAACGCACCACTTTAATCATAAACTGTACAATGACAAAGCTGAACACAAACACCGTGACTCCTATTGCTGCGCCGTATCCTGGCTCCGATGAGCGGAATGCGGCTCTATAAAGCCAGGTCGTGGTCACATGGGTGGTGTCGCTTGGTCCGCCTTGAGTCATAACCCAGATTAGATCGAAGAACTTGAAGGCCCCAGAAATATCTATTATCATGAGCACCACTATCAGCTCCTTAAGCAGTGGCAAGGTAATCTTCCTGAACTCCTGGAACCCTGAGAGACCATCTATCCTCGCTGACTCAAAGATGCTGGGAGGTATGCTCCTAAGGGTCGCTATAGTCATCGTCGTTGTCAAACCTATGTATATCCAGTTTACTGTCCCGAAGATCGCGATAAGGGCCGTGTTAATATCGCCTAACCAAGGGCGGGCAAGAAATCCGAGCCCCACCGTGCGGAGGAATACGTTTACCGACCCGAAATATGGGTTGTACATCCACGTCCAGACGAGAGAAACGGCGACGGAAGATATGACGTAGGGGAGAAAGATAATCGCCCAAAACAGCCTTCCCACCCTCCTATATCTTAGAATTATCGTAGCGAGAGCCACCCCTATGGGTATCTGGATCGCCGACGACTGCCCCGCGAGCAAAGCAACATTCAGGAGAGAGCGGAGATATACGGGGTCGTCGAGAAACATCCTTCTAAAGTTCTCGAGGCCGACAAACACCATGTTGGGGCTGACGAAGTTCCATCTGAATAGGCTGAGATAAAACATCTGTGCTAGGGGGTAGAAGATGAACAGGCCGACAAAGATAAGGGCGGGTAGGGACAAAACTAGTCCTGAGCCAGAGTCTAGAAGTCTCCGTATAGCTTGAGGGGAAAAAATAGTGGTTCTAAGGTTACTGGGCTCCCTAGACCTGCTCAATCGGTAAGACCCCTTGTTGGTGGAGCTCCCTCGCCGCCGCCTCTTGTGCTTCAGCCATTTGTTCAGGGGTCATCGTTCCCGCAGCGACAGCAGCGAGAGAATCTAGATGCACCTGCGCGAACTTTGGAGGTGAGTACTCGTCATAGGCCATCTGGAGCCAGCTTGCTCTTGAGGCAGACTCGATAACCTTCATCAGAACCTCGGGATACTGCTCGGTGGGAACCTTCACGTTCTGAGCTAAAGGCGCTTTGCTTAACTCTGCGTATCTAACCATGCTCTCCTCCCTCGTTATAAACCTCAGGAACTCGTATGCATACTTCTTAACACTCGCCGGAATATTTTTTGCTATTGCGTAGTGGTGTTGAACGGCTCCCAGTAGCATGGTTGGGTCGCCTTTGCCCCCGGGGACTATCGGGAAGTTGATTATGTCTATCGGGAAGTCGGGGAAGGAGGCGAACAGGTCTCCAAGTATCCATGGACCCTGAAGCCACATCGCTGCCTTACCGGTGAAGAAGAGGTTCTGAGCCTCGTCGTAACTAGCGCCTATGAAGCCCTCTTGGAATGCCCCGAGGTCGACCAGCTCTTTAAACAAGTATCCAGCCTTTATCCAGTGCTCGTCCGTGAAGCTGTATCCAGGAGCCCTGTTAATTGTTTTTCTAAAAGCATCAGATCCGGCGAGCCTGTCAACAAGGTACATGTAATAGAAGGAGAGCTCCCACTTATCCTTGCCACCAACCGCTATGGGGATTATCCCCGCGGCCTTGAACTTCTTTATTGCCTCCTTAAATTCGTCCCAAGTCCAAGCTTTTGTGATTGGCGGTATCTCCACGCCTGCCTTCTGGAAGAGCTCTCTATTGATGTAAAAGTGTCCGACCCAAAGGTCGAATGGCACTGCATAGTGGCGGCCTCCCCAAGTCGACTGTCTGAGCATCGCCCTCGGGATCTGCTTAACTGCCCAGTCCTCATTCAAGAGGTCGGTAAGGTCTTCGACGTGGCCGCCGTCAACATACGACTTTAGGACACCTCCTCCCAGCGTCCTGAACACTGCTGGAGGTTGCCCAGCCGCTATCGATGCCTCAAACTTGGTCTTGAACTCCTCGTCTGAGGAGAACTCGACGATGACTATCTCCACCTCTGGATGCTGCTTCTCAAACGCTGCCTTCATCTCTTCGGCCCACTTCAGACGAGCCTCGCCCCACTCATCCCACCACTCGATCTTTATCTTCTCAGCAGGTCTCTGCACAGACGTTAGCAATACCGCTCCGACTGCGACCAGAACTACGACCGCGGCGATGACCGCGAATAAGATGGTCCTCCGCGAAGTTTTTACAGGTTGAACCAATTTTCCTCAGCCCATCTATCTTCCTGCTCCTTTAAATCTTTTTTTAAGTGACAGTTCTCTCGGGCTGAGTCTTGAATCACCGGTCAACACATGTTTGTATAGATTTTTGTTAAATCGCATTAGATTATCGTGCACATGTTTTAGTAAAAACACTATGTGATCGCTCGTGTGGGAGAGTTGTTAATGGTTTTTCCCCAACGACTCTGCGTCGGTGGAGTTTATGCTTCCCTATTCAGGGGAGAATGGTGTTCTCGGCCTGAGGGTCCTAGGGTGACTCTCTATTTTAAATAGTGGTCAACCTAACCTAGCGTGCGTAAGCAATGGCTGTAAAGTCTATAGTGTTCCCACAGTGCACGTCCTGTAACAGGCCGATAACGCCTGATATGCGTGCTGTAAGTTTTCCGTGTCCGAGCTGCGCTAAGGTGACGATATGGAGGTGTGAGATCTGTCGGGATCTTGTGAGGGTGTATGTCTGTCCCGCGTGTGGTTTTGAGGGGCCGTGAGGGTTATGGCGCGGGTAATTCTTGCTGTGAGGATCATGCCTCAGGACTCTGAGGTCGATTTGGCCGGGCTGGAAGCGGAGCTGCGCGATAGGCTTCCGGAGGGGTTTAAGCTTCTGTCCGTAAGCCGAGAGGCAGTGGCCTTCGGGCTGGAGAGTCTGGTCGCCTGGTTCTCTGTCCCTGAGCGGGAGGGAGTCTCTGAGGCCCTCGAGGCATACATAACCTCAATACGCGGCGTGGGTGAAATAAGTATCGAGGCCATGTCTAGGGCCGCTGACTAGCTTATCTCCTCCTCCGCCTACGCGACCTGCTCAGAACTACTATGCCTGCCGCGGCGATAAGCACCATAAAGAGCGACAGCTCGACGGAGAGCATGATGAGGGACTGGAACTCCTGCCCCGATACCGTCTGTGGGGGTGGGGTCCCGGAACTCTTTACTCTCCCACCTGAGACCTCGAAGGCCCCCACGTCCACCCTCACCCTGTTTCCACCGGCGTCCGAGGCCTCGACCATCACGCGCAGAGTGCCCTCGCCCTCGGGCACCCTCAGCTCGGCGTAGTATGTGTCGCCGCTCTTGGACATAGCGGCCGTGACCACGGTCGTGCCGAGCATGGCCAGCGCCGTGGGCCCCTCTGCGAGGTCGTTGTCGGGGTCTGAGACCCTAGCCCGTAGCCTAATGCTGGCTCCGTCCTCCGAGGGGGTGGCGGAGGCGTCAGATATCGTGGGGGGCCTTGAGAAGCTCGCGACAAGTATGTTTTTGAGCGACTTGCCTAGGATATACACCTCTGATCCGCCGCGGAGAGCCGCCTGCGCCACCCCATCGTAGAGGGCCTCCCTCACGACCTCTGACCCAGATACATGTATGATGAGCTCGGTCACCGGCGAGAGCAGTACAAGCCTATCGGACTCTAGTGCCAGCGCCTCGTCTCCGAGGTATACTCTCGTCTTTAGGTCAACCCGCCGCTCCACGCCTCGGACTGAGACGAGCGCCGCCTCGCCCTCACGGCTTATCGCCCAAACCTTGCCGCCCGACGAGGCCAATAATAGCGGCTCGAGGCCGGGCTTGAACTCCTTGTAGCCCTCCCTCCCTATCTCCACCATGAGGAGGTGGCCAGCCTGAGTTCTCAGCCAGACATATCGCCCAGATCCTGCGGCCACTCCATACCTCTCGAGCTCGACGGATATGCTCGTCTCCCAGAGAACTTCGCCCGAGGGTGAGACGTGTTGTAGTAGTGTGATTGTGGGGAGCTTTCTGATGAGGGCGAAGCCCGCGTCGACGGGCACCACCGCGTCTATCATGCCTGGGCCCGAAGCCTCTAGTACAACACGGGCGCTGGCGGCCTCTATGATCGCTAGCCCGAGGGAGCCAGGCGAATAGGCCGCGACGGCACCTGCGCTGTATGTTAGGTGTGTGGCCTTAAACCCGAGCCTGATGTATCGCAGCCCAGCATCCGGCACATAGAGGCCGATAGAACTCTGCCCAGGAAGGGCGAACCAGACCTCCCCCCTATCGCCAACAACCATGTCGCTGGGCTCAGACTCGAGGGGAATATTCTCAAGGGAGCGCACATAGTTCAGGGCGCACGCTGGTGCAGCTGCGGCGAGAATCAGGAGGAGAGCTACGAGAGCATGTGGGCGCAGGCGAGAGCACCTCCGCTAATTATTTAGCCATGGGCGGTCCTGGACTCCGACCATGGACCATCGTGTCCGCGAACAGTTAGGCATGCCGCCTATCTATCCCGGATGGGGCTTCGTAATAACCGTGATGCCCCAGGAGAAGGGTTTTATCAACATGCAAGCGCCCTATCCTTGGCAGCATGCGGACCGTGCTGGTGGGTGAGAAGGGCTATGTGGTGGCGGAGCTGGAGCGGCCGGAGCCCGGCCCCGGTGAGATCGTGGTCAAGATGCTGTCCTGCGGGCTCTGTGGCACGGATGTCGAGAAGCTGGAGGGGCGGTACCGGGGCTCCAAGCCCGTGATAGGGCATGAGGCGGCCGGAATCGTGGCCGGCTTGGGGGAAGGGGTGGAGGGCCTCCGCGAAGGCGAGCTCGTCGTCCCCCACCACCACGTCAACTGCGGCTCCTGCTACTACTGCCTGAAGGGGAGCCCAACCATGTGCCCAAGCTATAGAGAGTATAACTTTAAGCCGGGGGGCTTCTCGGAGTACTTCGCCGTCCCCCGCTGGATAGTGGAGAGAGGCGGGATACACAGGCCGCCGCCAGGCCTCTCGGCCCATGAGGCGTGTCTAGCAGAGCCCACGGCCTGCGTCCTGAGGGCGCTCAAAAGGATTAGACAGTCCAATCCCAGCAGCTACGCGGTGGTGGGCCTCGGCGCCGTAGGTCTAACCTTCATACAGCTAGCAAAGTGGCTGGGAGCCGACGTCGTGATCGGCATAGACATAAACGCGGCGAGGGTTGCGGCGGCCGAGAGGTATGGCGCCATCGGTCTCCAGGCGGAGGAGAGAGATGTGTCCGCCGAGGTGATGAAGCACACGGAGGGGAGGGGCGTCGACGCAGCCATCGTGGCTGCGGGCTCGCCCGTGGCCCTCTCCAGAGCCATCTCCATCACGAGGCGTGGGGGAACTGTGTGTCTCTTCGCCGTCCCGCCTTACGGCTCGACGCTAAACCACGATCTAAGCGACCTTATAGTCAGAGAGATCTCGATAATAACAAGCAACGCAGCGACCGACAGAGACATGGGCGAGGCGCTCCAACTACTCGCCCAAAGGATCGTCGACGCCAGAGGCATGATCACGCACCTCTACCCTATAGAAGAGTTCGGTAAGGCCCTCCAAACATTCAAGTCGGGGGCCGGGATAAAGGTGCTGATAACCCCCTAGCCTACCAGCCACCTATAGCAGGTTTTTAAAATTATCTATGAACTTATCTCAAAACTATTTAAACTTCTTTCTACCGCAGTTTTCATTGAGTTCCGAAAGCTTGAAGATAGCCATAAGGTATGAAGAGGCTGGAAGCAACATACAGAGTCTTCATAAACACATAATGCATAGCAATACACCTTAGACTGAGATACGGGATTTTGAGATGAGTTCTATATTTGTTTATGCCTCGTATCTTGGGTATCCGTATAGTGTTGTCTGTCCTTTTCCCCTGAATATTACCTCGCTTCCCCATAGGTCTAGCTGTATTGGTACGTTGCCGTGTGTTGGGGCCACTACTCCTTATATGTGGGGCCGGTGGAGGGTCTTACCCGAACGTGTGATGGGGATGGAGGGGGATGGTGGTGAGGTTCCACGTGATAGCTAGGCAACACGAGATAAAGACACAGAATAAGGGGGTGCAGGGATATTGAAGTTCTACGCGGATGTTCATAGGACTAAGAGGAACGGAGAGGGCTTCAGGATAACATATACTACTGACGGAATAACTTTCAAGCATATAGACAGCTTCAGCGAGATCCCTGCTGGGCCCGGAGACAAGCTATTCATGGATACAATACCACCCTATCACACGGACGGCGCTATAGAACTACTAAGGAGAGGGGTAGAGGTATACTATCTTAGGAGGCTTACGCTGATTGAGAAGATTCGCAGGGAGCATAAGTTGCCGAAGAGCGCTAGGGGAGACATAAAGGCCCTGATGAGCATAGAAGAGAGGTGGTTCAGAAGAGTAACTGAGGACTTCCTAGTCTTGAGGAGGATGATTCTGGCCTATAGGTCTCTATCGAAGACTCACCAGCAACTACTAAATAAATATAGGGCTTTGTCTGATGCTGAGAGGGAGGTTCTGAAGCCAGCAATCTCATCCATAGAGAAGCAGATGGAGGAGATGGCGAAAAAGATAGATGAGGAGGCTGGCAGAAGACTTCCGGCCTATAATGTGATTCTTGAGGGGCTGGGGATAAATGATGGTTTGGCTGGCAGGGAGGCCCTGGCAGAGCTGCTAACGTATGCTGATTTTGTTGATAGTTCTCTGAGGGTGTTGGAGAGGCTTATGGGACTCTACAGGCCGATAAAGTCGTCGAGAAAGGAGTATTGGAGGATATATGATGGTAGGCTGCATCTGGCTGTCACTAGACTATCCATGGCATACTATAGAACAAGGCCGGCCGGGAGACAGTGCTGGGAGCTAGTGAAAAAGATCAAGCAACTAGTGGTGACTGCTCAGGCACCGGGATAGGCCCCCGGCAGCGAGGGGAAAAACCCCAGAACTATACACACCGGGGGCTCAGGTTTTTTAATCGCCGGAGAATTTCTCCGGCGGGCTCATTCCTTATAATCCCGGTGTCTGGGGTTCCTAGACTCGCTGCCGAGGCCTATACACTAACCAACCCCTCCCCCCTTCTTTCCCTCCTTCTACACAATCACGCCATGACCCTCCTTCACTAACCAACACAAAATTCTTTAAGGAATGGAGGCGCAACTATAACGCCCGGTCAGGGATTGCGCGTACTAGTCACTGGGGGTGCGGGGTTCATAGGATCCCACGTCGCCGAGTACTACGCTTCACGGGGAGGCGAGGTAATCGTTCTGGACAATTTTCTAAGGGGCAAGCTGATCGGAAAGGAGAATCCTTGGAAGAGCTATAACCGTGACTACCTCGCAAGCCGCTACGGAAGCGTCCGATTCGTCGAGGCAGATGTGCGGGACCAGGAGAAGGTGGCTGAGAATGCGCGCGGCTGCGACCTCATCGTCCACGCGGCGGCCCAAGTAGCCGTGACAAGCTCTCTCAACGACCCGGTGACAGACTTCATGGTCAACGCCCTCGGAACACTATCCGTCTTGGAGGCGGCGATGCGCAGCGGCTCAGCCGTCATATTCCTATCGACGAATAAGGTCTATGGGGACGGCGTCAATAGAATTGCGCTCAAGGACCTCGGCACCCGATACTGGTACAGCGACCCACGCTACGCCGATGGGATACCTGAGAGCTTCCCGATAGACGGGTGCGCCCACACTCCCTACGGCTGCTCGAAACTCGCGGCCGACATATATGTGCAGGACTACGGACGCGTCTATGGTCTGCCAAGCGTGGTCTTCCGGATGAGCTGCATCTACGGCGAGAGACAGTTCGGAGTCGAGGACCAGGGATGGCTCGCCCACTTCGTTCTCAAGGCGTTGAAGGGTGAGGAGATAATGATCTACGGGGATGGAAAGCAGGTGAGGGACGTCCTCTACGTGGGGGACCTCGTCGAGGCCATAGACCTGGCCCACAAGAACTCCTCGAGGCTCCGCGGTGAGGTCTTTAACCTCGGCGGCGGGCCCGAGAATTCTCTATCACTCCTAGAAGCTATACGATACATCGAGGGGCTAGTGGGGGAGAGCATACGATACAGCTTCAAGGATTGGAGGCCCGCAGACCAGATCGTATACGTGAGCGACATTAGAAAGGCTAGGGAGATGCTGGGTTGGAGGCCGGCCACGCCTTGGAGTGATGGGATTAGGCGGATGTATGAATGGTTGCGGCAACTAGTAGGGGGGAGATCGAGGTAGACCTCTACCTCTCGAGGCATCCCCTATGGAGCACGCTAGTCACGGCGCCGCCCGAAGGGGTAAGATACATAATACGAAGCGGCGCGTGGGGGAAGGCATACCTCGCCCTAAGCGGCTTGATTAGGCTTAGGAGGCTCGCCCACTTCTGCAACGGCGTCAAACTAGCCCCGGGTAGGCGCTGGGTCGCTGACTTGGAGTCGGTAAAAGTGTTCTTCAGGACCTATGAGGATATGCTGGACCCTGAAAAGGTGGCCTCAGCTCAGAGGAGGATAGAGACAGGGGAGTGTGTGGCACTGCTGCCTCTGACCGAGGCCGCTAAGAGGACACTCACACGATTCCTCAATACCCGTAACACAAGGGTTAGGGTCATCTACCCAACCTTCCACACGAATACGCAAATCAGCCAATCTCCGCGAAGAGAGATAGTGCTCTTCGTCGGGGGCTCTTGGAGGGATAAGTCCTTCGAGGCTAAGGGCGGAAGAGAGGTCGCCGAGTCGTGGCTCAGGATCAGGAAGAACTATCAGGATTATCGCTTCCTCATGTTGTCCACTCCCCCGCCAGCCCTGGCCGAGTCCCTCAAGAGGTCTGGGGTCGAGATAGGATACGTACCGCGCCAAGCCCTCCTCTCAGAGATCTATCCGAGGACACGGGTTATCGTCTTGCCATCCATGATGGATACGGTCGGCTACTCGGTCTTGGAGGCCATGTTTTATGGCGCTGTACCTGTTGTCAGCGACCACTTCGCTATGCCGGAGCTTGTGGGCGATGCGGGAATGGTCGTCCGCGCCCCAACAGGCCTCTGGAGGCCGGACTCGACGCCTAACATTGCATTCCGCGACGATTTGGCTGAGGGGCCCTTCGAGGAGCTGACGGAGAGCCTTCTTGACCGTCTCCACCAGCTCCTCAGCGACGACGGGTTATGGCTAAGGCTTTCTGAGAGGTGTATGAGGAGGCTGAGGAGTCCGCCGCTAAGCCTGGAGCATAGGAACCTCGAGCTCAGAAGGGTTTACGAGGAGGCCTCGGCCTGATCCTCAGTGCGCCGAGAATCTCTGCCACGAGCCGCCTGAACTCTCTGTCCAGCAGATACAGCGTCAGGAAGTACGTCAGTGCGGAGACCGCCACGGGCGGGAGCGCAGTTGCCAGTGCATCGAACACCCTCTCGGGCAGGTAGTCGGGCCTCACGAGATAAAGGACCGCGGCCATCACCAGCGTCGCGGCCAGATATTTGGAGACGGCCTTGACGGGGAACCGGAACGGCACCCTCATCACGGCAAGCCTAGCCTTGTAAACTAGTAGCGCGAGAGACGCGGCGAAGCCAGTCAGCACCCAGGCCCACAGCGCCTCGACGGGGCTTCTCGGGCCCAGAAGATTGAGGGCCAGAGCGAGGGCTGGAAGATAGGCGAGGGCGTAGAGGTAGTTCAGCGTCGGGACGAGGAAGAGCCTGCTGCGCAGGAGCCTCCTGAGGCCTGCGTCGTCCCCAAAGTCAGCCCTCTCCTCCCCAGTTATGACGGAGTCCATGAGGCCGAGGAGGAGTGAGACGACAGAGTTCAGCGCCAGGAGGGGCATAACCCATGCGGCCGCCGCGTAGTCTGGTCTCAGAACATTCAGCAGGGGCGCCGAAAGCAGGATGACCCCGGTAGCGGAGGGTATGGCGATCATGAGAACCATCTTGAGAGCCACCTCGACATCCCCCGGGCTGGGCGATTGGAGCATCCGGGGGTATAGGCCGGCCGCTAGGTTGCCCGACATGACCACGACGCTGCCCAAGAGATGGGCGGCGGCCGCGTATCCCAGAGGCTCGGCCGAGCCGTAGCTCAAGGCCACAATCACGTTATCGAGCGCTATGATGTTTGAGGGTACCGAGGCATAGAGGGGCAGCCAGTAACGCGAGAGGAGTGTTGAGGCGATTTGGCGGCTCGGAGAGCCCCAGCCCAAACTCCGCGTGGCCAGGACCAGGATGGTCGCCCTGGCCGCAAAGCCCGCTATAGCGGACCATATGGCCCCGACCAGACCAAGCCTGAGTAACAACACGAGGACCACGCCTATGGGGAGCTTGGCAACCTCCTGTGCGAGCTGGGCGTAGTAGTTTGACTGGGGCCTCAGGGCGCCCGCCGCCGACTCGAGCAGGGTATAGAGATAGATCAGGGGTATCTCAACTGACGCGACTAGGAACACCGTGGCGGGAAAGGCAATCGCCCCCGAGAAGGAGGACGAGAGGGCAGCGAAGAGGGCCGTAGAGGCCGCCGCCATGGGAGCCGCAAGAAGAAGAGAGGTTGCTAGGGGCCTGAGCCCCCTAGCCGTCATCCTAGTGACCCAGAAACCCATTAGCCACGCGGGCACCACGAAATAGTTTATAAGGGTCCCGATATAGCGCCAAGCCCCAAGCTCCTCAGGGCTCAGCCGCCTCGTGATAAGAACTGTGAAGAGAAGACCTGTCAGAGTGGTGACGAGCGATGAGGCATAGGCCATTATGCCCGTGTATCGGAGCCTGATCTGTGACATATATGCTCAGATCCTTGACCCATACAGTTGCGGATCATTTAAAGATGTTATTGACTAGGAGGCCGGCCCTAGTTCTCCAAGAGTTGCTTGATTCGCTCGGCGTACTGAGGGACCAGCCATCGCCAATCGTACTTCAGTTCCACCAACCTCCTCGCATAAGCAGCCCGGGCAGGCGCCCCGTCTCGATCCGTTGATGCCTCCACAATAACGGCTGCGAAGTCCGAAGGCTCTCTATTCCACGCAATGTAGGCGCCTTTATCATCTATTACGCTCAACCTAGCAGGTGTAGCGACCATCGCCAAGGGCCTCGACGCGGCCATGTACTCGAAGAGCTTCTGCTGAGGTGAGTAATATGTTCCCAAAACGTCGCCTATAGGTAGCAGAAGAACGTCTGCCGTTTTCAGCATGCTCATTCTAAGCGGCGCATAGGGGTCCATAGGCGGCAACAGCACTACACGTCCCTCCAATCCTAGTCGTCTTATCCAAGCCTCGATCCACGCGTAGACCCTCGAGCCTGGTTTTGCTGCTCCCTGTATGACCAACCGCGCATTAGGGATCTCATTAACGACCAGTTTAGCGGCACGAAGTAAAAGCTCGATTCCTTGTCCTTCTCGGTTCCCCCAGAGATACGCTGCCCCAGTATATACCAAGAGGAGCTTGTCCGTCGCGGAGATATAAGATCTGAAGAGCTTTGGATCGGCCGGTATGTAATGCCTATCAAAAGTTACGAGGTCTATGCCGAAGGGTACGTACGCTGTCCTTTTCAACAGTTTTGGGTAACGACTCTCGACCAGCTTCCTTATCGATTCGCTTGTAAATATTACTAAATCTGGTGCTGACGCTTTGAACGTCTGCTCATCATAGAAGGGTATTGTATGGTCGTCTTGAATTGTGAAGTCCTGCAAGTCGAGGACAAGTGGTTTATCCCTAGCAGCCATTCTCATACCCACTGCTCCCACAACGTTCAGGTTGAAGCAAAGCGAAGGTGATACGCTCGAAGTAGTTTTGAAGGTTCCAAGTTCGTACGCAATATCCCTTGAGATCCAATTCAGCGGACTCGGAAAAGATCGCGAAATGGAGGCAATGAGTCTTGCGGGTTTGAGAGCTTCAACCACCCGCCAGCCTTCGACAATTATTGAGTGGATTCCGAGGAGATTCAGTGCGCGTGCAGCCATTATCGGACGTCTATAGGACTTTGTTGGGAAGGAAGTGACGTAAAGCGCCCTAGTCTCCTTTCTTGGAGAGGTCTCGCTTAATCCACTCGTACTCATTTCTCAGACCCTCGTCCAACATCGTTTCGGGCCTCCATCCCAGGACCTTTGAGGCCTTCTCGTAGGAGCCTACGAACCGTTGGATGTCACCTTTTCTGGGCGGATAATACTCTACGCCTGCTTTGCTTCCCGTAATCTCCAGTATCTTCTTGGCGAGCTGGTTTAGACTCGTGCCGACTCCGGTGGGGAGGAGGAAGGTCTGGTTCCAAGCATCCGGGTTCTCTATTGCCAGGATGTAGGCCTTAGCAGTATCGACGACATACGTGTAGTCGCGGATCTGCTCGCCAGTGCCGTATATTGGGAGCGGTTTACCCTCGATAGCGAGCTGGAACCAATAGGCACAGTTATGCAGGGTATGGTACCCTACAACATAACTATGGTCTTCTTCTACTTCTAGGTTATATACGTAGCCGTCGTAGTATGATTTTCTTATCCACTTGATAGGAAGGTAGACATATTCTTCGGATATCCATAGCCTCCTGCGGATTGGATGGTTGTACCATGAAAGGATGTAGATATCATTTACGTTGGCTGGTCGGCCAGCAATAACGGCTTTTCCGCCTATTTTCCTACACTCTATGCTTGGGAAAAGGCCTAAACTTAGTAGTATGTCTCTTAGCTGATAGATGAGCGTCTTAGAAACCGATGCGTATTTTATGTAAGATCGGTTGCGCAGATCGATGTACCCGTCCCCTTTAACCATCCACTCAATAAGCATCTCCAGCTTATCTTTTGGTAGAGAGAAGAAGAGGTCAGGCAAGTGTTTGCTGGACGATTTTCCGCCAAAGAGCTTCGTGAATAGGTTGGCCAATGGAGCGGAGTTGACATATATGTTGACTGCGTGGTTCTGCTGCCTTACCTCAATCCTAGGTTCTAATCCAAATACGTTTTTGATGTCTTGGCAAAGCTGTTCTGCTGTGTTCCGTTCCACCTCTGATAATACGATATGGATCTGCTTTCCGTTGGTTCCGACGCATCCTTCGGTTAGATATAGGGCAGCTATCCTGATGAAAGAATCGTTTAGGGGAATTTTAAGTGGTATGTGATACTCTTTACCTTTGCACCTCTCTACGTATTGGTTCCTTGTATATCCGTAGATCTTCCCCGCCTCAACATGTATGTCCATGTAGTCACTTAGCAATATGTGGGTAGGTGCTTGACCGTGGGGGAGTTTAGGGCGTGGATAGAGCAAGATGTCGCCATCCTCTAGGTCTTTAGCCATAACCCATCTAGCCGCTGAGAAGTCTATGGATGCTCTCCTCCAGTGGTCAGTAAAGACTTTAGGGCAGCGGATGGCTAGCACTGGATGTTCTGGTGTGACGCTTAACGGCTCCCAATAATACATTGTTTTTATTTGAATAAGCTCGCCGACGTAGCGGCGTTTGAAGACTTTAGTGACAGGTCGGTAGCGTCCCCTATGTGTTAGGACCAAGTCTCCTATCTTGAGGCTTTCAATAGTTTTTATGCCGGGGTTCGAAACCACGGGGGAGCTGCCGGGGAGGCAGAAATTGTACCAGCCGCCTGCCCAGTAGGGTTGTCGGGGGCCGTAGACATTGCTCGGCCTCAGGATGACGTATCTTATTCCGTAGAGCTGGCTGTATATTTTGCAGAGCATTTCCCCGTAGATCTTGTGGACGTTGTAGAATGTTGAGGGGTTGTAGGGCCAGTTCTCGTCGGCCACGTGGGGGGCTGGGATGTCGCCATGTACGCTCCTGCTGCTGGTGTAGATGAAGAGGGCCTTCGGGTTATGCTTCCTCAGCGTCTCCAAAACCCTGAAGGTGCCCTCGGCGTTTCTGGCGAAATCCTCCTCAGGGTAGTCGACAGACTTGAAGGTGGAGACCTGCGCGGCACAGTGTATCACTATCTCTGCGCCGGACACGTCATCCCTTGATATGGTTTTGACGTCTTTGACCACTAGCTCGGCGTCGGGCGGGAGGTTTGATTCACGGCCAGCCGAGAGGTCGTCGACGACCCTTACCGTATAACCTTTTCTGAGAAGCTGTTGAACAACGTGGGAGCCTATGAATCCAGCACCCCCCGTAACGACTGCATGCCCCCTCAACGACGAACACCTCTGCCAACATCCCCCAGACCACCTTAAGTATTTTAAAATCCGCATTACACGATAAAGACATATGCAGGGATGTCGTCCAGCCTTTATGGCATAATTGATGTCTCGGTGATAGTGCCGGCTTATAACGAGGCTAGGCATATTTCTAAGTGCCTGGATTCTCTGTTGCGGCAGGATTTTGATAGTTTTGAAGTGGTGGTTGTTGACGACGGGTCTGTTGACGGCACATCTGAGGTTGTGAAACAATACGTCCTGCGTTATCCAGGTAAGGTGAGGTTGCTGAGGCTCCGCAAAAACCTAGGTGCTGGTAATGCGAGAAACATAGGAGCCCTCTATGCCCGTGGCAAGGTTATTACCTTCTTAGATGCTGACATGGAATTTCCGTCAGCTTTTCTTTCTAACCTAGTGGGTCCCATTCTAAAGGGTCTAACTCATGCTACATGTTCAGGCGAGGAGAAAATCGTTAATACGGATAATCCATGGGTCAAGGTGCAGGCTCAGCGTTTCAAAGGTATGTTTTCGGTTGAGAGGACAGGTTTTGTCAGAGCGATCTTGCGTGAACTGTTCTTGAAGTTTGGCGGCTACGACGCGAGGTTTGGCTATTTTGACGACCAGACCCTTCATTTGAGGACCGATATTACAGCAGCTGTAGTTAAGGAGGCATACCTTTACCACTACAACCCCGACACTGCTAGGGAAGTGTTGTGGAGGAATTTCTGGATAGGCAGGTCTGTTTTAAGGGCCCACAAGCTGATTGAAGTGTTGATAATGGCCGCCAAGCGGTTGATAGACATCTCTCCCCCTGCTGCGCTGTTAATACTCCTTACAGGGCACTTTTTGTTGCAAGTTGTTGGTACGGCAATATTAGGTGCTTTTGTTTTTGCGATAGTTAGGCATAGGGTCCTTGAGGCCGGGTCTGTTCGCGGGCGTTTGGTGCTGAGGCTGTTTTACGTGCCCGCCTACAGGTTTCTGAGGGCCTCTGGATTTATCGCCGGCCTTCTATACTCGCTTGCCGGTAGGGGCTTTGTCCATGTTGGGCAGGTGAAGGTAGCCGAGCTTGTCACGGAGTTTACAGGATAGAGGTTTTTTTGCCGACGATTCACGCATCTTCATCGTCATCCCATGTCACGGTTTCTCCCCATAACAGCGCGGTACACGTCCTCCAACCCCCTGTAGACACGTTCTGGGCTGAACCGGCTCAAGTCCTCAATAACGTGAGTATGCAGAAGGGCAATCCTCATACGCCAAACACATATACAGCCGAGATTAAACTTTTACGTGAAAGGTGCCAAACGTATCGATCATAATCCCAGCACACAATGAGGAAAGGCACATAGAGAAATGTCTAGAATCCCTCTTAACACAGGATTATCAAGACGTTGAGATAATAATTGTGGATAACGGGTCAAGCGACAACACCCCAAAAATCGTGGAGAGATATGTGGAGAGGTCTAGAGATAAGGTGAGGTTACTGAGGATGGACCGTAACCTCGGCCCCGGTGGAGGACGCAACCTAGGTGCCTCTAACGCCTCGGGCGAGATCCTAGTTTTCGTCGACGCCGACATGGTCTTTCCACCCAACTATATCACTAAACTTGTCAAACCAATACAACACGGCGAAGCCCAGCTTACAACACACTCAATAGAATACGTAGCGAATACTTACAACCCGTGGGTTAAGGTACAAGGCCAGACCATAAGAAGCATTGAAAGAGGAGGGAGCAGGGTGCTTAGGGCTATCGAGAAGAGACTATTTACCCAGCACGGAGGCTTTAACCCTAGCCTCTACTACCACGACGACAGAACATTCTTCTACAAGACCGGCTTAAAAGCAATAGTTGTCGAAGATGCGTACTGCTACCACAACAACCCAGACACAGCCAAAGAAATATTCAGAAGAAACTACCTGATAGGCAGAACACTCCTAGCCATCATGCTTCAGGAGCATGGCGCAAAAGGGCTGCTATATGCCACAGCATCAGTCTCGGTCAGACTAGTAGACTTGATCGCGCTACCCCTAGCCGCTACGTGGCTCGCGCTCCAGCCCACAACACCTATACTAAATACACTAATTTTAGCCCCCTTGTTGGTGTTTACTGCATCAGCCCTAAGAATGAGAATAATCAAAGCTGAAAGCCTAGCGGAACGACTCACGCTGAGACTTCTATATGCACCCGCTTACAGGATTGTCAGGGCCGCAGGGCTTTTAGCTGGGGTTCTTGCGTCGTTACTCTTCGGCCTTAAAGTTGCAAACAAACACCAGGACAAGGACAAGCATGGAAAGACTCGTGAGTCTTAGCGGGTGAAGATGCTCCTCCTTCTCCAACGCTGTATCAATACCCACTCAAGAACCCAGACTATTCTCCTCGCAAGCTCGAGCGGATTCTTCCTCCACAGTATCCGCCTTAACGGAAAGCTCCTGTATCTCAAGTATGATAGTGTCAGCTGTTTCTGCATCCTATAGAAGCGCTTCTTGTTCCAGACGCTTGGCCTAAGATGTTTAGGCTTGATTTTATCGTATGGAAATTCTCTCATCCTGTATCCATAAAATTTGAGCCGCTCCCTCATCTCTACATCCCAGTTTCCTGGAAGGCCATATCTTTCATCGTAGCCTCCCACGCTGAAAAATGCCTCGCGAGGAATAATCAGGATATGCGGCTCCGTAGCCCAGTAGAAGGATCTCCTATCCTCCCCGATGTCTTTGATAGCTTCAAGCAGTCCATCAAAATCTAATCCTGCGTCATCATCAACGAAGCATAGGATGTCTCCCTAGCTACTGCAGCCCCCACATTACAGGAGCGAGAGGGGCTTTTCCAACCCCACCTATCCCAGACCACAATAACCTCAATACCGCGGTTCACCAACTCAGACACGGGAGGCAGGGAAGCGTTAACGATCGGCTCTTCATAGAGCGTTGGTATTATTATTGAGCACCAAATCCCATCCACCAATCCCATCACCCCGCCGACAGACTCCGCGCCGAATTGCGATACCGTCCCGCATCTCCGCGTCACTACCCCATATAACTTTGCAGCCTACTTATAACCGGCTACGCGACGGAGGCAGGGGGTGCTATTGTAGGTGAGGGAGCGTCTTGTCTCCGACCATCCAACAGGAATACGCGACCGAGGAGGTGTAATGAAGCAAAAGTTGAATTGGTCACAGAACAGCGTGTACGTCCTCATTCAAGGCTCAGCCTCGGCGGCCTTTCTGTCCTAGTGATTCTTTATAAAGTATGAGTTTTTTTGATAAGTCGGACTCATGGTCGAAAGAAGCAGGGACTGGCTTGACCAGGCTGAAGGTGATCTGGAGCACGCCAGAAGCGATTTGAGGTCTGGCTTCTACGAGTGGGCGTGCTTCTCCGCACAGCAGTCGGCCGAGAAGGCCGTGAAGGCGGTTTTCCAGAAGCTAGGCGCCGAGGCATGGGGCCACTCAGTTTACGATCTGCTCACAGCCCTAAGGGAGAAGCTTAACGTCGAGGAGAGTCTTCTAGAATACGCCCTAGAGCTAGACAAGGCCTACATTCCCACTAGGTATCCGAACGCGCACCCCTCACTCTCGCCCAGGAGAAGATACACTAAAAACGAAGCGGAGAGACTCATAGGATACGCGGAGGTGATCCTAAATTTCTGTAAAGATCTATTATCCAAGATATAGCAAAGAGGAGATAATCGAGAGTGTGAGAAAATGGATCGAGCCGATAAGTAACGAAGCCGGTGTAATGAAAGTGGTGCTATTCGGGTCCTACGCCACCGGCAAACAAACAGCAGCAAGCGACATAGACCTGCTAGTAGTGATAGACGCAAAGCGGTGCGACAAGGACAGCGCCTACAAGCTCATCAGGAGAAGTATAAAGCTTGCAATGGTCGAACTCCATATTCTATCTAAGGAAGAATACCAGTTGATGAGGGGCTCAAAATGGATAAAAACAATAGAAGAGGAGGGAGAAACAATAATATGTGGTAAAGGGCCACCTTAGTACCGCCACACAATACAATCACCAGTCTCCCCACCTGGAGATAATTGGTGAACCCACGCGCTCTAACGATGGTACTGTCAAGTTGGTATTACCTCTTCTCCTCCTGCCCTGATGATGTTATGCATTGCTGCAATTGCAGTTACCAACTCTTCTAGGCTCTTCAACTTCT
>Ga0326762_1000336_pt1 | contig 23256 bp, 27 predicted proteins | sample NORPS_S_FD_207669 | JGI IMG/M metagenome (GOLD analysis project Ga0326762, IMG submission 207669) | Hot spring sediment microbial communities from Norris Geyser Basin, Yellowstone National Park, WY, United States - NOR.PS_S | ecosystem: Environmental > Aquatic > Thermal springs > Near-boiling...
GAGCGAGAGGATGTTGAGAAATCACTAAGAGTTGTTGAGAAGCTACTTAATCTACTGGAGGCTATCGAGCATGAAGTATTCACCACGTGAAAAGCTTATCATAGAGATTCAGACTAGGAGGCTTAGGAAGCTTCTAAGGTGGCGTAGCTATCTCCCAATACTTGTTGAGGCTGTTAAAAGTGTTCTCGGCGAAGATGTTGAGGTCTACGTGTTCGGCTCGGCTGTTGAGAGTAGGTTGACTATTGATAGCGATATCGACGTAGCAGTAGTGGTCGAAGAGCTACCCGGGAGCGCCAGCAGGAGAGTGGGGATGCTCAATAGGATATGGAGGATAATGGAGGATAATGGAGTCCCATGGTGGTACCCATTCGAGATACACCTGATGACACGCAAAGAGCTAAAACTACTAAGAGAAGTAAAGTTCGTCAAAGCAGAAGACCTCATAAGAAGCAACAACCAGTGATGCATTGAGATCGACCAGCGAAGAAGCTATAAGAGACCCTGATAAACTCTGGGCCCAGACGCCCTGCTAGAACTTGTAAATTAGCTTGTAGAGAAAAAAACCTCATCGTATATAATATACATAGAAGATTAGAATACCGATGGATCGACACTCCTCCACCAGAAAGACCTTGAACTGGGTATAGGAAAACATGTCGCCTGGCAGACACCATTATATAGAGAAGCTGTTAAAAGAGTGATCAAAGAGCTATAAGACAAGAAAAATCACAGGATATGTTGAGAGACACACGGTGTTTATATAATAAGAGATTTTGATAAAACAGAGGTGTCAATGAGAATCTCTATCAGCTCTAATCCATCTAGAGACAGTACCTGCTGGAAGAGTAGACATATCCCTAAGATCATTCTCAATCTTTTTGATAAGCTCCACAGCCTCAAGACGAGAAACAGTCTCCTCAATTAATCTTCTTATCAAATAACTCCAGTTGATATTATGAAACTTCTTCATCTTCTCTCTCAAATCACGGGAGACTCTTATACAAATAGTGTTAGACATATGATCTCATGGTATATCTTTCAAACCAATAATAAAAATATATGTGCAAAACAATTTTTATCAAAAGATCTGGATAAAAAGGAATTGATATTCTCCATAACATCTTATACAACATGCTCTATTGTATAGAAAAGATGAGTGTTTTATATAGGTTAGCAGATATTAGTCGAAATATTTTTATGAGATTACTTAATTCTACTATACCATATATCTATTTAAAGCTTAAGGATTTACACGGTATTTCTATATATTTTCCATCTGATGCTTTTGGAGCTTTGGAAGAGAATTTAATGACAAAAAATATTTATTTTGATTCAAGTTCTATAGCTAATGCTGATACAATTATTGATCTAGGTGCTCATGCCGGTAGTTTCACTGTTTACGCAATTTTATATTCTAGACCAGGAACAAGGATCATAGCTGTTGAGCCAGACAAAACAAATTATATGTATCTCTTAGCAAATATTCAACTTCTTCAAAATATTATCGGAGAGAAGAAACTTGAGATACTAGTCTTGAACAAAGCTGTATGGCATAAAAAAGCTAGATTGCCATTTAATAGGACAAGCTAGAGTGAAGGTGGGCACCTTAGTAAAGCAGAGACTTTCAAGAAAGGAGTTTTTGTAGATACTATTACATTAGATGAATTAATAGAGCTTAGCAAAGGAAGAATCATAGTAAAGATGGATATAGAAGGTGCAGAAATGCCTGTTTTAACAGACTCAAAGAAACTTTATAGAGTAAATGAGTTGGCCATAGAGGCTCACGGAGATCATGTCTTTCTTATTAAAACACTCAAATTATTCAAATATGATTGTAAAGTTTTGATGTATAAAATTAATCCTCAGTTATTTAAGTTGTGGCTGAACATAAAACCAGGTATCTACGGATTTTTAGTGGCATTGTATAGAGTTTTAGCATCTAGCATATTCCCTCCTACAGTATTAATAGTTAAAGCAATAAAAAGATCCTGAATTTATATATAATACAGGTATTTAATACAGAAATCTTGCTAAGAAAACACTAAGAGAATCAGATTATGATATAGATATTCTGAATAAGACATGTTAAGTATTTATCTAATAGCTGCTTTAGCTCTTGTGTTTATTCATTTCAGTGTTCCACTGATCTATTATTATTATCTGAAGTCTAGATGGCTCAACAAGCCGTGGGATGTTAAGAAGGATCCTTCCTACAGGCCTAGGGTAACTATTATTGTTCCGACTTATAATGAGGCTGGTCTCATAGAGTCTAAGCTTGATGATGTTTTTGAACAAGATTATCCTAAGGATCTTATGAGCGTTGTCGTTGTTGATTCTGCTAGTACTGATGGGACTGTCGAGATTGTTGAGAGATGGAGAAATAAGCATCTTGATGCTAGGCTTGTGATTGTTAGAGAGGATGTTAGAAGAGGGAAGGCTTATGCTCTTAATAATGCTCTTAAACATATTGATGGTGAGATCATTGTTATTACTGATGCAGACTCTAGATGGGCTTCTAAAGATGTCTTGTCAAAGGCCGTGTCATGGCTCTCAGATCCTACTGTAGGTGCTGTTACATGTGTTAAGAGGCCTGAGGAGAAAGGTCGTCTAGATATTGAGGCTGGATACAGAGACTTCTATAATATCGTGAGGATTGGTGAGAGCAAGAAGTGGTCTACACCTATATTCCATGGAGAGCTTGCTGCATACAAAAAAGATCTTTTGATAGAAATAGGAGGATTCCCGTTAGACATAGGCTCTGATGACAGTTATGTAGCAAGTCTTATAGCGATCAAGGGCTTTAGAGCGATAGCGGTTGACAACGCCATCTGTAGAGAGCTTGTCCCAAAGAAGGGATATCACATGTGGAGAACTAGAAGAGCACAGCACCTAGTACAACACTTCATCAAAACCTTAGGCTTATTGTCGAAAGCGTCGAGAGAATTCAAGCCGGTTCTAGTGGCTGAGGCGTGGCTACACCTATTCAACCCATGGCTACTACTAGCAGCAGCAACAATCCTATTCTACAAAGCGTTAATGGGATCGCTAACAGCATTAGCTGTGCTAGTAGCAGGTGTAGTACTACTCATACTCAAGCCCTACAGAACGTGGGTAGTAATGCAGGTATACCTAGTCATAGCAAGCGTTAGGAACCTGTGGACAAGGGAGATCGCTTGGGAGAAGCAGGAGAAGAGCTAGCTACAAACAGATAATTACATGCTTGGAATCATATATGCTTTTCATGTTGATTGCCCGAAGCTTATTAACTAGGTATATAGATTTGAATTTGATGTTAGGAGCCCTGGATGCTTTCAGCATTCTTGAGGAGGCTAGAAGGATACTGTCTAAGGCTTTTGAAGAGCTTTGGGAGGGTGTTAAGAGCGGAGATATGCTGAAGATTAGGGATGCATGTGAGAAGGGCTGGTTGGCAACAGTTAAAGCTGTTGATGCCCTGCTCCTTAGCTACGGTTTTGAAGAGACTAAGACTCATGTTGATAGAAGGAGAAAGCTTAGGGATTTATCGAAGAAGGTTCACAAAGTTGTAGAGTTGGGGATATATGATAGGGTAGAGGCTAGGAGAAGCACACTACATAGCGACGGCTTCTACAGTGGCATTCTAACATATGAAGAGGTTGAGGAAGAGCTTAGGAAAGTCGAGAAACTGATAGAAGATGTAGAGAAGCTGATAAGGAGGATTTAACCCTTTATATCCACCCAATGCTTTAGAGAAACACGTTGTTGAGACTAGTGAGGGTAGCGTGTATAAAACAGATACCTGCATCCTCCTTGAGCACACTGAAGCTTATTATGTCCCTAGGCAAAGCCTTGATTGGTGATGTATTGCGGGTCATGTATGGATTGATGTTGTGATTAGAAGTCCTGACATGGGAAGGAGTGTGTCTCTAAAAGCTCTTGTTGACACTGGTGCCACTCTCACTGTGGTTCCTAGAAAAATTGTTGAAGAGCTTAAGCTTCCATTGATAGGAAAAAGAGTTGCCACCACTGCAAAAGGTGTTGCAGAATTTGATGAGTGTCTAGGCGTTATAGAGATCATGGGTAGAAAAGCTTATTTACATATGCTTGTCTCAGATGAGATAGATGTTGTGTTGATAGGCACGGTAGCCCTCGAGATCTTAGGTTTTGAAATAGATCCTGTGACAGGAAAACTGAAAGAAGCTAAAATATACTTACTTTAAATCAATGAGAATATTATACATAGCACCCTCCTACTATCCACACATAGGTGGCGTAGAATATGTTGTTAAATCAGTTGCTGAGAGACTTGTTAAAATAGGACATGAGATAACCGTGATCGCTGGAGAGCCTGAGATAGATAAGCCTCATGAAGAAGAGATAAATAATGTGAAAATTATTAGATGACCTGTCTGGAGTCCTGGAGAGGCATATCATTATCCTAGGAGGAGAGATTATCTGAGGAGGTTGTTAAGAGAGATTGTTAGAGACATTGATGTTGTTCATGTTCATAGTATTCATACTATTTTCACTATGTATTCTCTAGAGATTATAAAGGATCTTGGTGTTAAGATTGTTGTGACACCTTATTATCATGGTACTGGTCACACGTTTTTCAGAAGATTTTTGTGGATCTTCTGGAGAAGACATGTTAAAAATCTGCTGAGGAATCGTGTTGTTCATACTGTCTCAAAGTTTGAGGCTGAGATTGTTAAGAGAGATTTTAGAGTAAAGGCTGTTTCTATTGAGAATGGTGTTGAAGAATGGATAAGAGATTTAAGATGGGATCCTGAGAATTATGTTTTTTATAGTGGCAGGATCGAGAGATATAAAAATATTGATCTTCTTGCTAAAATTGTTAAGATCCTTAACAAAAGATATGGTCTCAACCTTATGTTAAAGATTTTCGGCAAAGGATCTTATAGAGAGAGGCTGGAGAAGTCTCTAAAAGATCTTGGGATATATTATGAGGTCAGCGATTTCAGACCTTTCGAAGAATATATAAAAAATCTTTCTCACGCCGTGTTTTTCGGATTGTTATCTGAGAAAGAGTCTTATCCACAAAGTGTTAATGAGGCTAATGCTATCGGTGTCCCAGCTGTTGTCGCTAGACCTTGGGGATTTAATTTCAGAGATAGAAGACGTACTCTTATAATTGATCTGAGGAAAGACCTTGATGCGATGGCTGATGAGATATATACCTTCTTAAGAAAAGCTTCTGAAGAGGATAAAAGCTTGGTTCCTACATGGAGTGAAGTTGCTCAAGAATATATTAAAAAACTTTATAGTGATCAAATATGAAGATACTGGTCACAGGTGGAGCAGGCTTCATAGGTAGTCATCTAGCTGATAGACTTGTTAGTGAAGGTTACAGGGTTAGGGTGGTTGATAACCTGAGTAGTGGTAGGGTTGAGAATCTCAGGAGGCATGTTGGCTCGAACGCTGTAGAGCTTGTGGTTGGTGATTTAAAGGATCCTCAGGTGGCATTAAGATCTGTGGAGGATGTTGATGTAGTCTTCCATTTTGCTGCTAACCCTGAGGTGAGGGTAAGCAGTATAGATCCTGAGGTGCATTTTAACGAGAATGTTGTCACGACATTCAATCTACTGGAGGCTATGAGGAGGAGGGGTGTTAAGGAGATCGTCTTCGCCTCGTCGAGCTCGGTGTACGGGGAGCCCGACTCTATACCAGTTGGCGAGGATGCACCCTTGAGGCCTGTCTCCGTATACGGTGCTAGTAAGGCTTCCTGCGAGAGCCTAATACACGCCTACACTAGACTCTACGGTTTGAGGGCCGTAGTGCTAAGGTACGCTAACATCGTCGGGCCTAGGATGAGGCACGGGGTTGTATGGGATTTCATTGTGAAGCTTAGAGGGAACCCTGTAGAGCTAGAGGTGCTAGGTGATGGAAGCCAGGTTAGAAGCTACATGTACGTAGGTGATGCTGTGGAGGCAACGATAACAGCGTGGAGTAGGGGAGGAGAAGGGTACCAGGTCTACAACGTAGCATCAGAGGATTGGATAACGGTTAACGAGGTAGCGGATATAGTGGTTGAAGCTGTGGGGCTGAAAGGTGTAAGGAAGAAGTACAAGCCAGTACTACACGGAGTAGGATGGCCCGGGGACGTGAAGAGGATAGCGTTGAAGATAGATAAGCTGAAGAGCATAGGCTTCAAGCCTAGGATGAACTCGAGAGAAGCGGTCAGAATAGCTGTAGAGGAGCTCCTAGAAGAGCTAAAGATAAACCCGTAGATGACATCATGGGGTCGAACGCTACCTCTCAGAGCTCTCCAACAACGGGGGCTAGCTTCGTGAAGGTTAAGGAGTTGATGGAGGCTGAGCTAGCTAAGCAGGGGGTTTCAGGCTACAAGCTAGAATGGTATTAGGACCCAGACTGGGGTTACGTTTACATAGTCGAGGTTGGTTTAAACGCTAGGAGAGCTCTAGAGCTCAACCTAAAGCTACAAGAGATGCTCCCAGGCATCCCCGTGGTGGTAGAGTGGACTGGTGAGACTGACATGTCTGAGAGCGAGCTCGAAGACTACCTCCTAGAGATAATGGCTAGAGGAGGTTTCAGGCCAAGAGCACCTCCAGGCTTCGACGCTGTAGAAGCTGTAAGGGAGGATAGGGGAGATTACTGAGGTAACCGTGCTCTCCCTAGTTTATATCCTGGAAAACTATATGAGCTCTAGGAGGTTCATATTTTGAGGAGTATTCTTATGGATAGATTGTTGAGATCCTCTCGTGATATCCTTGTTGGTTCGCTAAGCTCGATACCATATTTACTGTTGGAGTTTGAAGAACCATGTTTCTAAAGCTTTATTTCCCCCCAGATGGTTTCGGAGCATTGGAGGAGAATCTGCTTATACCAAAGAGTAATGTATACTTTGACATACATACCATAGGTAATGCGGACACTATAATTGATCTAGGTGCTCATAGTGGTAGCTTTACCATCTACTCCCTGCTACACTCTAAACCAAGAGCAAAAATTATAGCCGTTGAACCTGGTAAAAGTAATTATAGGCTACTATTAAATAACCTTAAGACCTTTGAAAGCGTTATTAATGAAAAGAAGCTTAGAGTTTTAGCTCTTAGAAAAGCTGTATGGGCTAAGACTGGTACTCTAAAGTTTATTAAGACTAGGTGGAGTGAGGGCGGATACGTAGCAGGTATAGAGTGTGATGAAGTAACCTGTGTTGATGCCATCATACTAGATGACATCATCAACATCAGCTCTGGGAAGACAATAGTTAAAGCTGACATAGAAGGAGCCGAGATCCCGGTTCTAGCATCTTCATCAAAGCTAAGCATGGTATCAGAGTTAGCAATAGAAGCTCACGAAAACACGAGTTATCTTATCAGACTACTTAAGCTTAAAGGCTATAATCCCAAGATTATAGCGTATAGATTAAATCCTCATCTAGCTAGGCAGTGGTTAAAAGTAAAGCCTAAAGCTTATGGGTTAATCATAGCCATCTACAGATTCTTAGCATCAAGCACCTACAAACCTACAATTACAATAGTTAAAGCGTCACGTTCTCATGTTAAATCTTAGACACATGCTAAAACCTCTTAAAAATGAACATAATTATATCTCAAGCCGTAAACGGCTGGAAAGTAGGCTATAGATAGGCACTTTTCATGCCAGACCTGCTAACACACTATATGGCAAGCTACCTTGTAGCGAGGGCCCTCGTCGAGCCTAGGCGTGCGCTGCTACTAGCTTTTGTGGGGCTCCTACCGGATGTTGACGCGCTACTCCTAGTCCACAGGTGGGTTACCCATAGCGTTCCCGTAGAGCTCCTAGCCTCAACCCCCCTACTAGCGTTGACCTACACCTATAGGAGGGGGTACTTTGGGGTTGTTGTGCTAGCTGTGCTACTCTACACCCTGCACATAGTTATGGACTTGCTGACAGGGCTAACACCAGCACTATGGCCCCTAGCGCCAGCCCTAGCATTACACATCGGGGTTAACGGTGTGTACGGTGTAGACGGTGTTAGGGTAACCCCCGGCTTCGAGGTCGTGGTTGGGCCTGTCGACTTCGCTAGGAGGGATTCAGTTGAGGGCCCCCTGGTCTCGGAGACGGGGCTCATGCTAGCCCTCGTTGCGGCTTTGATCTCGTTGGTTGAGTGTGCTAACTGGAGGTTGGGGGTTTACAAGGCTTAGGGGGCGCCCTCCCGTGGTGGATTTAGAGCTTGTAATAGCCTTGGCACTAGCCTTGGCGCACTTCGGGCTCCCAATAGCATACTACCTGTACCTTAGGGCTGTGTGGCTTGGTAGACCTTGGGGTGTTAGGCGTGATCATAGCTTCAAGCCCATGGTTACAGTCATAGTGCCAACATACAATGAGGTTAGGCTCATAGAGTCTAAGCTCGACGACATCTCCAGGCAGGACTACCCTAGGGGTAGGCTTGAGGTTATAGTCGTTGACTCAGCTAGCACAGATGGGACCCTGGAGGCTGTCAGAAGGTGGTCTGAGGGGAACCAGGCTTAAACCTTAGGGTTATAAGCGAGCCTTATAGGATGGGTAAGGCTTACGCTCTAAACAATGCTCTAAGGCATGCTAGCGGTGACATAGTGGTTATAACGGATGCAGACTCAAAGTGGGCCTCCCAGAGAACGCTATCAAACGCAGTTGCATGGATATCAGACCCCACGGTGGGAGCTGTAACATGTGTTAAAAACCCGGAGCGAGGAGGCTTCCTAGGTGTAGAAGGGGGTTACAGGGGGTTCTACAACACCGTTAGGCTAGCTGAGAGCAAGGCCTGGTCAACATCGGTATTCCACGGGGAGCTAGCAGCCTATAGGAGGGAGCTCCTAGAAGCCATAGGAGGATTCCCAACAGACATAGGAGCAGACGATAGCCACACAGCTACACTAATAGCCCTAAGAGGCTACAGGACCATAGCTGTCGACGACGTAGAGTGCATTGAAAAGATGCCAGTAAAGGGATACCACACATGGAGGATTAGGAGGGCACAACATCTAATACAACACCTCCTGAAAACACTAAGACACGTGGGGAAGGCCCCCAACAGTTTTAAACCCGTACTCCTAGCAGAAGCATACCTACACCTCGTAAACCCATGGCTACTACTAGTTGCAATAACACTAATGTTATACCAAGCGTTAAAAGGATCCTTTATAGCGATCGTAATATCAACAGTTGGACTACTGCTATTAGTACACAGACCTTATAGAATCTGGGTAATAACACAGTTATATTTAATTATGGCAATATTGAGAAACATATGGATAAAAGAGATAATATGGGCTAAACAGGATAAGTAATAGCTGTGTATATAGAAAACGGTGATCGCAGAATAGCATTCAAGAAAGATGGTTTGTGCGTAGACGTGCTTATTCCAAGTTATGATAGACCTGAGCTTTTAGGAATAATTTTGCGAACTTGGCTTAATATAGATTACCTTGGAAGTATCTTTGTGCTAGCACAGGCAAGTTCTCAGGAAGTAGCAAATAGATACAAATCTATACTTGAAGAGTTTGGTAACAAGAATAGGGTGGTATACAAAATTCTAACTGTAAAGTTAGGATCGGTAAGGGCTAGAAATATGCTTTTAGACATGGCTTCTGAATCTAGTTGTGAGTATGTTCTAATGACCGAAGACGATCTTCTTCCATTAGATAGGAGGATACTGGCAATGATGATTAAAAGATTCAAGTTAGATAATAGAATTGGGTTAGTTGGAGGTAAAGTTAGTATTATAAGTAAACGGAGAGTAGATCCCGAGTTTTTCCTAAATCTTCCTTTAAACTTAACAGAATTAATATCGAAATTAACAGGCTACATCTTTGTTAATGCCAAGCGCAGTTCAGGGTACTCTGAGTATTTATTCCAATATTTCTTGATTAAGAAGGAGGTTTTAGCCAAAGGAGTACGTTACAGCGAGTTCTTTAATATACCAACAGGATTTAGAGAGGAAACAGATTTTCAATTCCAAGTTAAAAATCTAGGATACATGCTTTTCTACGAATCCAAGGTAAACATGATCCATCTAACAATTGAGACGGGAGGCAATAGGCCAGGTCTAACTATGGGAGAGAGGATGTATTGGAAAGCACGGGCCCACACATTGTTCGTCTTAAAATGGAATAAGTCAATACTAAAAAGAATATGGTATATAACATGTTCCCTATTAATTCTGTCTCTTTACAGACCATGGCATATCCCATGGCTCTTAAAAGGAGTTAAAGATGGAATTAGAATATACTACGAGAAGGTTGGATGATGCTACTTATGAGTTTAAAACTTGAAGAGCTTGATAACTCCAATGGGGTTAGCAGGAAAGATATAGTTCAATGAGAATTACTCACGCACATCACCACTACTCACCCGTAGTTGGAGGCTTGGAAAGAGTCGTTCAGTTTCTTGCAGAAGAGCTTGTTAAGCTAGGTCACGAGGTTCACGTAATCACCACCACGATTGGTGCCAAAGGCAGGCCAAGAGAGGAGGTTATCAACGGAGTCTATGTGCATAGGGTTAAAGGCTATAGGCTTGGATACCCTGATCTTACATATCCCTCTGAGTATCCATACAAGGTTCTTAGGAACTCAGATATTATCCACGGTCATACTCAGAATAGTTTATTTGTTGTCAAAATGATTGAGAAGGCTAAAGAAATAGGCGTTAAAACTGTTATGCATTTTATGGCGGTTGATGCTTTACACGATCATCCTAATCCACTGATAAGGACGTTAGGACCTCTCTATTCTAGATGGATTCTGAAGAAAGCCGTCCAGTTATCTGATGTTAAGCTTGTTCGTAGTTTAAGGGATCACGAATTGCTAGAAAGAAAATATGGCATTAGATCTATTTACATCCCGGACGGTGTCCCTAGATGGTTTATTTCATACAGGTACAGTGGTCACATGTTTAGAGAACGATATAACTTGGATGGAGACTATATCTTGTACATAGGTAGGCTGCATCCTCTGAAGGGCGTAGACGTACTAATTAGAGCCATGCCCTATGTGAGGAAGCATGTTGATTTAAAGCTTGTAGTCATAGGCCCGGGGGATCAAAGACCTTACAGGGAGTTAGCAGAGAAACTTAGAGTCAAGGATCACATAGTATTCCTCGGCTATGTTGATGAGGAGACTAAGATCGGAGCCATCGATGGATCCCTAGGAGTCGTTATACCAAGTGTTAGCAGTTATGTTGAGGTGTACCCAATGGCCGTATCGGAGGCTTGGGCTAGAGGTAAACCGGTTATAGCAACTAGCATTGGCGGAATACCATATAGAGTGAAGCACCTAGTAAACGGCCTACTAGTACCACCTAGAAACCCTAAATCGCTCGCTGAAGCAGTAATAACATTAGCTAACGATAAAACGCTAAGTACCAGGTTAGGTAACAATGGCAGAAGTTCTATCATGACCTGGGATGAGATAGCGAATAAGATAACCGAGGTATACGAGAGAGTTGCTGAAGGCTAATTAGAACATCTACTCTCTTAGCTGTTAATGAGCGACCCCCTCATTAGCGTTATAATAGTTAATAGAAGGGAATTCATCAGAGAAGCTTGCTGAGAGACTGTATTGTCCACTCCGTTTCAAGATTTGAAGCTAAGCTTGTTGAGAGGGATTTAGGTTATAATGCTATCGTCATAGAGAATGGTGTTGACGAGCTTGTCAAGAGTTTCACCTGGAGCCCCGGGGATTACGTAATGTACAGTGGTAGGATTGAGAGGTACAAGAACGTAGACCTACTAGCGAGGATCGTGAGGAGACTTAACGAGAAACACGGGTTAAACCTTAGACTAAGGATATTCGGGAGAGGACCCTACAGGAGTAGGCTGGAGAGACTCTTGAAAGAGCTAGAGGTTCCATTCGAGATAGGAGATTTCAAACCCTACAAGGAGTACATAGAGACCCTATCCCACGCTACACTCTTCGGCCTCCTCTCCGAGAGAATCCTACCCGCAAAGCGTTAACGAAGCTAACGCAATAGGAACCCCGGTAACCACAGCCAAGCCGTGGGGCTTAAACTTCGAAGGAAGACCATGCACACTAACAATAGATCTAAGGTGGAGCGTAGACAGGATAGCAGACGAAGTCTACAGGCTCCTGGAGAGAGCTCCCAGGGAGAAACCAGCAGATATACCAACATGGAGCGATGTAGCGAGAGTATACGAGGAGAGACTTTATAAGGGATAACTAAAATGCTTCCATCCACTAGAGTTGATGTTAACGAGGATGGATAATGTTACACTGTCTCCGATAGTGTTTAGCGATCTGCTTGCCAAAGCTACCTCCTACCATTTTAATGTGCGTCCTTTAACTCTTCGTGATCAGAGGTGTCTAGTTGACGCTTCACTATCCTGGCTCTCAGATCTCCTGAAAGGCTTACGGAAGCCTCTTGAGAGCCATCCTAGGTGTAACATGATTGTTAAAACTTGGGATGGCTTCCTCTTTATGGTGAGGGCTGGAACCCCTGATCTCTATACTGTAGCTGTTGCTGAAAGGTACGAGCTTGAGAAGTGGTTTAAGCCTCTTGCTAAGGGGGTGGTTGTAGATGTGGGTTCATATATTGGGACGTATACTGTTAGGGCGTTGAAGACAGCAGATCTAGTTATCGCAGTTGAACCCCTACAAGTGAGATAATATTGAAGAAAACTGTGTATCATATTGTTGATAAAAAAACAGTTATTTTAGCCATGATTACGTTTATCACCTACATTACATATACATTATCGCTTTTCATATGGTGCAGAGGATATTACACATATGAAGATATGTTCGGACCTTTATCGAAAAATGTTATAATAGCTATAAGCATAGATCTATTTTTGTTAATGTCGTTTCTACTTTTATATTTCTTATCTAGTAAATGTGATGATTGTAGAAAAGACTTTATACTGTCAATAATAGTTATAGTGTTATTGATAACAAGCCTACGTATACTTCCAGATGTAGCAGATTCTTATTATGATCAAAACTTTTATGATGCCAGAGGTCACATGACCCGCGGTGCTTTTGTTACTCTTACTGGCCACTCAGATCCTAGTATTGATTCGTATTTTGATTTACAACCGGCCTTCTTCTGGTTCACAGCTATATTTATAAATATTATCCATGGGACTCCGTCATCTCCTAGCGATCCTGTCTTCGGCTTTTTTATTAAATGGTTTCATGTAATAGCTGTATTAATTTATATACCGATACTCTTTGAATTTTTGAAGAGAAGTAGCTTAAGATTTAGAGAAATATTTTTGGCATTATTTCTATTTTTTACACTCAGCTTCACCAGATTTCATTATGCTGCACAGACATATGCTAATGCTCTTTTCTGGCTATCACTAACATTACTTTTCGATATAGTAATGTATAGAGAGACGAAAAAAATCTTCATGTTAATGCTGATTTTTACTGCAGTAATATTTATACATGAAGGAGTAACAGTATTCATGATCGTAACACTCATATCTATTATCATAGCACTACTTCTCTCAAAGTATACAAAGAAACCTCTTCTTACAGCTTTAGTATTGTTTACATATTTCTTTGTGTCATGGTTTGTCTACTTGCTTTATATATCAAATTTTACTCTATCATCTTTTACTAGCACAGTCATATCTGTAATAAAAAAGTTTTTATTTGAAGGCGTCTCGGGCGTAGTATCGCAGGGAGTATACAGGCCGTGGAGACCGTGGGAGGAGGTTGTTAAGTTCAAAGCAATATATATGGGTACTCTCATACTCAGCGGAACTCTCTTAACGGTTTGGATGTATAAAGCGACGAGGAATAATATCTATTTATTTAAAACATTTGTGATCCTTGGAGTCTCAACACTAGTAGGAGCCGTCGCGGTAGGACTTGGAGGAGCAGGCTATATAGAGAGAGTCCCTGAATTATTATTACCTCTCTTTTCAGCTGTGTTTATAGAAACATTTAAACAACTTAATAATCAAAAATATGAAAATATATTGAGGAAAGTTTTTATCGCATTAATGTTCTTTCTCATAATATCAGCTCCTTTTGTATATTTCAGCGGAAGAAACTTCCAGTCGATTCCGACAAGTGAGGATAAGGCTAAAGAATTCCTAATAACACATACACAAAGTATTGCAGGGCTTTATCCAGGAATTAGGACAGCCTCAGCCTTTACACCTCTTTTGACCAGCTCAACACCTACCTCTAATACTATATATGTAAAATATCAATATCAACATGATTTCATACAAACATTATATTATAAAATAGGAGATATTATTGCATTAAATAGCTACATTCATAAGTTTAAATCAACATGCAACATAGTATATCACAATCCAACAACACAACTGTCATATTGCTAAGCTACCAATAAAGGGGGCATAATGAAGGTCTCTGTTATAGTTCCGAGTAAAGGATGTACATATCTTGGTTATCTAATGCGAGGTCTTCGAGATCAGAGCATTAAACCAAACGAAGTAATACTCGTAATCAAGAGTTGCGATTTGAGGTCTGTAGAAAACTTATGTAGTAAGTTTAGCCCATCATGTACGATTATTGAGCAGAAAGAGGGAAATGTCACACGAGCTCTTAACATGGGAAAGAAAGAGGCTAGAGGAGATATAACAGTATTTACCGACGACGATGTTATACCCTTACAAAAGTGGGTAGAGAGGTATGTTAGGTTACATACAGCTTTCAGAGATGTTGCTGGTATATCTAGTATAGATGTTTACATTAACATAAGTAACCTACGGCTCCTACCTACACCCGATGATAGAGCTCTTTACAGGACGGTAAAAGCATATCTCTATACACGTGATTTTACGTCGTCATTACTTCTCCCTTTTCTTGATCTCTTACAAGGGCTCTGCGTTTTCGTAGGTTTACTCAAGGCTCTTATACTATTAGTTCTTAAGAGATATACACCTGCAAAGTAACTAAATTTAAGGAATATATCATGAAAAAGCCAAAAGTTTCAATCATAGTTCCTGTATACAATTGTGAGAACACTATAGAGAAATGCTTGTTATCGCTCATTAACCAGACATATGAGAATAAAGAGATCATAGTTGTAGATGATGGATCAACAGATAATACGCCGATAATTCTCCAAAGAATCGCTGAAAAATATAATATTAGGGTTATAAGACTTCCTAAAAATAGTGGTGAAGGTGCGGCTAGAAACGAGGGAATAAAGCATGCAACAGGCGATATAATCTTTGAGGCTGAAGCTGATGCTTATTACGCAAATAATTACATTGAACTGTGCGTAAAGCATCTTGAAGATCCTAGAGTTGGCACAGTTATAGGAGCCCTCCACGCCTGGCCTGATGACTCTATATGGTATAAGTGGTGGGAAGCTGAACGGCAAATAATACTTCATAATTATAAGCCTTTGGGAGGATGGTTCTTCAGAAAAAGAGACTTAGAAAAAATAGGATATTATAGAGAGGATCTAAAAATAGGCACTGATAGGGAGCTATCCCTCCGCTTAAAGAAAAAGCTAGGCTTAGAATTTGCCTACGAACCTAGAGCATTATGGTATCATAGGTATCCCTATAGCTTAAAGGCTATATTACGTAAGGCGTTCTGGGGCGGTTTTAATGTTGTAAAATTTAATAAGATCATAGGGATTCATAGGAAAATGCTTTTACGCTTGGTATTATACATTATCGTTGTAGCGTTCTTTGCAGCATCAATAGCGCTAACTATAATTCATAGGGACATTTTATATATTCTTTATCCTCTCCTACTCATTTTATCTGCATTTTTCTATCCAGCTTACCAGCTGGCGAGTAGAGGTATAAGTATAAAAGAGTTTAAAGAATACATACTACTCTTCCCACTCGTGCAAGGGCTTAAAACCCTATTCTTTAGTGTAGGTTATATTCTTGGAACCCTTAAAAATTTAAGAAATTGATAGACTATGTCTTTATCATTAATTTCAATACTGATAGCTAACTTTCTATAAAAGTTTCAAAGTACAATATACAATTAAATATCAGATCTTCTACGATTATATATGGTAGAAGAAGTTAAGACAAACCTTCTCTATTATACCAAAGTTCGTAAGATACAAAAGTAACATTGTATAACGGACTTTAAGGCTCATCAGGGAGTATCTATTAATACTTATTTGTGAGTTTAAAGTTAAAAGCTTATAATTGCTACTAATTAATTGTTCCGTAAGTTAACCTTCTAGCTAGAATCAAGCTTAGTAACTAACAACTAATATTTTAGCATAAAGAAAAGCTTTCTACTATTATGAATAAGAGACAAATAACCATAGTATCTATCTATAGGGCTTTACGATCTGACTTAGACTTAAGACGAATCCGTAGTGCTGACAAAGTATATAAGTATTTTAGCATACATTTCTAGCTAGGTTAAAGGTGTTCAAACATGGTAAATGAATCTTTAGATGAGCAGAAATTAAGAGAATACTATGATAGTATAGCTGAAGAACGGTTTAACTGGGTTAAAAAGGATAGGGCAAGCCATATTAGGCATCTGCGAGTTTCATCTGAAGCACGTAAACTTATTGAGGAGTTAGCTTCTAAGAAACCTAATGAAAAGATTGTAGTATTAGATGTAGGAGCCGGTTTTGGTGAAATTCTTGCTTATCTAAGAAGCACAAATACTTACAGAGTAGCATGCGACATATCGCAAAGAGCATTAGAAATAGCGAAAAGAAATGTTGATGATGCTGTCGTTTGCAACGCGGAGGCTTTGCCTTTTCATGATAAATCCATTGATCTCATTTTATGTGTTGAGGTAATAGAACATGTAATCAATCCAGCGAATCTTCTCAAGGAGATTAAACGGGTATTAAGGCCTCGAGGAAAATTTATATTAACAACACCTAATGCCGATAATAAATATTATAAGCACGATAAAGAACATTTGCATAGTTTTAATAGAGAAACCTTAATTAAGTTAATCAGTGAAGCTGGGTTAAAAGTAACGTTTCTTTCGTCAATTAAGATCAGGCATTGGAAATGGTTAGTTCCTCTTTTAAGTTATGAAGAGTCAATTCTTATTGAAGGAGAGAAAGAGGAGCGAAAACCTTAGTGGAGATGGCTATGATGACTGGTAAAAATATATTGTTCAAGAGTCGAGATAGTATTATCGTGATAGGTATTGATGATGTTCACCCAGAATCTTCTAAAGACGGATCTGACTGCGGTGGAGACTTAGATAGAGGAGCACTCGGTCTGCTTGAAACCTTCCTTAAAAGATATAGTAATGTTAAAGTGACGCTATTCGTAACCCCATGTCACTTGTTCTTACCACCAGCACCTGGCGTTGAACGACTACACGGTATTGCTAGGTTTCTATTAGGTGGCATCGCCGATAATATCATTTATAGATTCTTCATCAAAACCCATGAACCTAGTAGATATGATATTGAAAAGAATGAAGCCTTTAATCTTTACCTGACAAGCCTAGCGAAGGCAGGACAGATTGAAATAGGAATCCATGGTTGCTTTCATTTCCATAATATCCCACCATACCCCTCGGAGTTCAAATATCTAGATGAACACGAAGCACGTAGACGTATTAGAATTGCAATTAATAAGCTCACTCGGGCAAGGATACCTTTCGTGAAGGGATTTGCACCACCTGGCTGGGGAGTAAGCGGAAGCCTTTTAAAAGCATTAGCTAAAGAAGGATTCATTTATATCGCTGGCTCCGCTGACTTCACATCTCCCGTTACATATAATGCCACTTCTATGGAAGCGGGGTTAAAAGGAGTCCCTCTAATTTTTCCCTCATTAGTGAGTACTAAGCTCGTTAATATTCCAAGGAACTGGACCCCTCACAGAAATAGCTTAGCAAGAGCTCTTAAGATTATCCAACTAGGAGGGTTATTAGGCGTACATATGCACGTAGAAAACGTGTATCATAGAGTCTATTTAGGGAATGGGATAACCGCTGAAAACCTGAATAAACTTGAAAAGCTTGTGGACACTATCGAAAGCATATACGGAAACTCCGTTAGCTTCTTAACCTTTAGCGAAGTAGCAATTAATTTTATACATAATACTAGGAAGACATTAATATGATAATTTACTTTGATAAACTAAGAAAAAGCATTATAGGTTAAATATATAATGTACGGAACTCGTGTCTCTGTTCTGATACCTGCAACAAGTCATCTAAGGTTAAGATATCTACTATCTAGCTTATCGAGGCAGACACAAAGACCTTATGAAGTTATAATAGTTTTAAAGAACGCTGATGTAAATTATGTAGAAGGAATTTGCACTGAAAGAGCTTTAAGATGCACCATTATTGAACAAACTCATGGATACTTTACCCATGCCCTTAATCTATGTAAGAAGGAAGCAAGTGGTGAAATAGCTGTTTTTACTGATGATGATGCTATAGCCCTATCTTCTTGGATTAAGAGATATGTAAAACTTCATAAAAACTATGGAAACATTATTGCTTGTATTTCAAGCAGAGATCTATATTTAAACCTTGAAACTATGACGATAGTTCCAACGCCAGACGATTTAAACTATGTTAAGCTTTATAGATGGTTTATTAGACCATGGTTAGAGAAACCGCATCCGTTACTGAAAAAATATAGATTTGGGGTCTATATGACTAAAAATCTAAAGATAGCACATGGTCCTTATATACCAGGTAAACCTTGTTATTCGTTGCCTTTCAGAGGGGTTAATATGAGTTTCAAGAAAGAGGCTTTAGATGAAGTAAAATTTCCTGAACATCCACTTCTTAAAAGAGCACCTGGGAACGAACAATATGTGGGTCTACAGCTAATTATAAGAGGGTATGAGTGTATCTATGATCCCAGCAACCCGATCTTGCATATGGTTCGTGAAAGTCTCTCAAGAACTACTAGTGAAGAAATAAAAATGGAACTTAGGGTTATGGAATTATTTTATTTAAAGCTTATTAAGGAGTACACAAAGTACTCCTCTAGGTGGTATAAGCGAGGTGAATGGTAACTTGAATAAAATAAGTGTGGCAGTAGTGGGAGCCGGCTATATAGCAAATACCGTGCATATACCCATCTGGAGAAAAATAAAGGGAGTTGACCTAACAGCTATATATGATATAGACAAGGAGCGTGCAGAAAAGACTGCCAGAAAGTGGAGAATACCTCGCATTTACACGGACTTTGCTAAGTTGCTCGAGGAAGAAAATGAAGCGATAATAGATATATGTACTCCACCATCTACACATGCATCTTTAAGCGTAGAAGCTATGAGGATGGGACATAGTGTTGTGCTTGAGAAACCTATGGCAATGAGCTATGAGGAGTGCAAGAAAATAATGGATGAGTATCAGAAAAGAAAACATGAAGTAAGGCTTTGCATAATACACAATTTCCTTTTCACACCCCCCCTACTTGAGATAAAATCAATTATAAACAAAAAACACTTAGATATTCTAAGCGTAGACATTAGAATGCTTCATACTCCAAATGATGAAATGATTTCTGATAAAAATCATTGGGTTCATAAACTGCCAGGAGGCAGGTTCGGAGAAAACCTGATCCATCCAATATATATTTTACAGAATTTAATCGGAAGATTAAACGTGAGAGATGTTTATACCTCAAAAAGAGGTTCCTACGACTGGGTTAAATTCGACGAATTGTTCGCTACCTTTGATTCTGAGGGAAAATATGGCACAATTCACATATCATTTAACAGTCCAAGAGCGACTAATGCTCCCCTCTCTATAAGAGTCTATGGAAAACAACTAATAATAAATTATGACGGGTCAAACCTTACACTAATTACCCAAGGTTCTCTGCCTCAAGGAGCAATATGGAAAGTAAAAGATAATCTTACACTTATTACGCAGATCGCAAAGTCACTAATCAAGGGAACTATACAAAAAACAATCAGAACTGTGCTAGGCAAAAATGATACAGGCCATGAATATCTCTTTACATCTTTTATTCAAAGCATCTTAGAAAATAGGGAGATGCCCTATACTCCTGAAGAAGCCTATGACGCAACTATAACATTCCTTGAAGTGCTTCAAAGAATCGAAAATATAAAGTTTAAAAGCAATACATTAACATAGTAAGGCTAAACCGGCTAAACTAATTAATAGAATGCCGCTTCAGACTATAAAATATCAAAATATCTTTTAAAGAAGATAGTTAAAAGTAATAATACTATCCCGTACGATTTAATTATAGCTCTCAATACTTAGTAAATACTTATAATTTAAATTTAGGCTAAGACTGATACATCCTAAATCTCGGCACATACGTGGCTATCTTGATGTTAACTTAGCTCTAAAGACGCTAGTAGGCTTAATACTTCACAACTATATCCTTATAAGATGTGAATGAAATTGAGAGGCATAGAAACAAAACCAACACCTACTTTCGGATACAATATATAATACCAATATCCTTTCCTCCTTCCACCAGTTTGCACTTATAGTCTTTAGCTAGGATCTTCAAGAGCTCCTTCACAGATTTATTCACAGCATATGAATGATATTCAATTAATAATTCTTTGAATACTCTCACGTACTCATAATCATTTAGTATCACATCATACTCACAACCTTCACAATCTATCTTTAAAATAGCATCATCTTTAACGGCATACTTATCAATTAATTCTCTTAATGTTATAGCAGGAATATGACTATCACAATTTCCTCCAGGTCTATGATATGTGCTGTAAGTATGCATAAGATCTTTACCTTTAATACATATACTACCCGGCTTGCTTGCTAAACCGGCATTAACAGGTATAATTATGTTCGTGAGACTATTCAGCCTAATGTTTTCAAGCAACTCTTTATAAGCCTCAGGATGAGGCTCGATTGAAATAACTCTTTTAGCACCTCTCAATACAAAATAAATAGATGTGTCACCTATAAAAGCTCCAACATCAACAACGATTCGACCATTAACTTTCAAAAAGCTGTACGCATCACCATCAATAATGTTAATTACTGACGGCCGCATATGCCTAAACTTAACATGATCCTTCACATAGCAATTAGATATACTATCATAATTCCAGCCAAGAATTTTAGCAAGGATCTCTACATTGTATATCACATCACTAATATCATTAACCTTCGTGCCGTTTACAAAAAACATATCATCGGTACACTCAACTGATCTAATAAGGCGATGGGAAAATAAAAGAAGTAAGCCTACAAAAACTTCCGGATCTAGTACAACTGTACAGTTGTCAATATCTGCTCTAAGTTTAACGTTAAAGCCTGTCCTAGCTAAGATATACTTAATTAGTAATAAGTGCCAGTTATTGAATAAGTAACGGCTAGTAAAAGCTATCCTAATTTTCCTCTTTATTCCTAACAGTATCAACTGCAAATTACACACTATTTGAATCTTCTTGAATCTTATCACTCACAATCACCTATATAAATTACCCGCAGTCTGACTTATAAGTTTTAAATAAGTAAAATACCTATGCTTTTAATATACCTTATCCTGATAAAGGAAATTGTTCCAAAAACTTTAGTACCAGTTTCACAGAGTTCCTCAATTAATACTATACTCCTCCTCTGTTAATTTCCTTACAACAAAACTTTTCTATCTTCATTGGATAACAGCAGGGGCATCTCGTTAGGTCATAGCACTAGTTACCATAGCCAGGGAATCTAATCCAGGTTTAGCTGCCAACTTTGTTAGACATTTGTTTTGCTAGTTAACTTATAGAGGTGGAGGTAAGTTCGAACCTGGTATCGCAAAGCATGTTTAACCAGGCTGCAAGAAAGTAAATTAAATGTACCAGCAAACGACTTAGCCCCATTAAACCGGCATCACTAACGCCTGACAACTGGCAAATAATCCTGGCACTCTTGCCATTGCTCTGACAATATCTTACTGGCTTGGTAAATCCAGTTGCTATGCAACTCCTCATTCAACTCTAATGTACTCTCGTGTCAGAGAGACATGTTAGAGTTAATAAATAAATGTCGGAGTAAATGCGTAAATATCGGAAAACATTTTAGATGCAAATGAAGCGGCTGAAGTGAAAGTCTCAGCCTTTATTTATTGATTCTTCTAATGTTAGCTTGATGCCTCTATACCTATTCGCTACGTAGAGTTATTGCAACTTATGTAAGCCTTCTGAGAGTTCTTAGAGGTGTTTATTATGCTGAAGAGAGGGCTCGTTAAAATTGTAAGATTCTCGGAAAGCTCTTATATCTGTGCAGGGTAAAATGGTAAAATATTATTGTTTACAGGGTTTGCTAGGCTTAACAAGCTTTGCTTAGCGTACCTCAGGATGATAGCAGTCTTCTTGGGGATGAGCTTTTTGCGTGAGGAGGCTAGGTATAGATAGTTTATGAGGAACGTTGCTGGGGTTGTGGATGTTCTGAGTAGTACCGACGTGAGATATGCTTTGCACAAGTTTGAAAGCCCGTGGATCATGTATCTGCGGATCTAGGCATTCTCGTGAGTGTTGATGATATTCCTAAGGCTGTTAAGCTGTTGATTCGTAGAGACTTTGAAGTAGCTGCTTCTGAGCTATACACAGTTTCCCTCACGAGGAGAGGGTTCATAGTTGATCTATACATCAACCCTTTATTCACATGGATCATATATTCGGATGGTGAGAAACTACTCAAAGAATCTTCGGAGGAGATCATGATAAACACTGCTAGGGCAAAAGCATAAACCATAGAGGCTGAGGCAATAGTGTCGGCAACACATGCAATATATAAGTAACATATGATTCTTTTGATAGATTGTTTAACAATATGGAGATGGCTGAACAAAAAGTTGTGGGACATAGCATATGAGCTTGGCGTAGATAAGTCGGTTGAGAAATCAATAGAGATGTGCAGCCTAGTGAGAAGAGGATTGGTAGAGGCGCCATACAGAATCGATATAGCAACATTATTAGACGCATATATAGGCAAGATCTTTAGAGACCCACTGTTCAGATCAACATTATTAAACATTTTGAAATACCTTATGAAACGAGAGAACATTGGAACAATAATATTAAACAGGATAAAAAGAAAAAGCTATTAAAACATTCCAAAGACTGTACACAGCTACGATATACAAAAGATCTTTATAGACATAAAAATACGTCGGAGACGGTGTTTCTCAATAAACAAAATATTCTTTCGATCAATAACCCTTTTTATATACTGATTTTTCTATTTTTCTCTCCTATTTTCACGTCTTAATCTTTTATTAAGAGGTTTTTTAGATAACTAATTCTTCTTCAAAACTTTATTAATAAAGATCAGAGGATGAGAAGTTTTGATTAGAAAGATAGTTATCTTCATCTATTTCAGAGGCTGAGATTTTATGGTATTGTCATTTAAT
>Ga0326762_1000341_pt1 | contig 23077 bp, 29 predicted proteins | sample NORPS_S_FD_207669 | JGI IMG/M metagenome (GOLD analysis project Ga0326762, IMG submission 207669) | Hot spring sediment microbial communities from Norris Geyser Basin, Yellowstone National Park, WY, United States - NOR.PS_S | ecosystem: Environmental > Aquatic > Thermal springs > Near-boiling...
TGACTATGCCCACCGCCGTTGAGCGCACCGCCGTGGGGAAGAGCTCAGCCTCCAGCACGCTGACGGCGGCCCAGGCCCACTCGGAGAACACCAAGTTTAGAAACAGCACCGCGAGGTACAGCTGGGCAGCCGCTCCGTGGACTGCGGCCAGGGCAACCGCCGTGGCTAGGCCGCCCACGAAGGCGGAGAGGAAGGCTAGACGCCTAGAGCGGTCTATGAGGGGCAGAAGGAGGAAGGCGCCCACCGCCGCGCCTGCGTTGGCGACGGCGACGTTGAGGGGGGCCAGCTCAGCGCCGTAGGCGAAGCCCGGGGCGTAGGGGAGGTAGTATGCGGCTATGTTGTAGGTGAGGAGCTGGGCGGTGAAGGCGGCGGCGAATACGGCGGCGCGGCCCCAGTAGCCGCTCAGCGACTTCCTCTCCTCCTCCCTCGGCGGAGGCTCCACGCCGTATTTCTCCACCAGCGCCTTGGCCTCGGCCTCTCTGCCCCGGGCCGCCAGCCACCTGGGGGACTCGGGGATGTGGAGCCTGGCGATGAGGACCAAGGCGGCTAGGGCCACCGCGGTGAGGAAGGTGTAGAACACGGCGGTGCGGGGGTCGGCGGCCAGCTCGGCGTATTGAAGGGCGAGGGCGGCTATGACTGCGGCGCCGATGTTCCAGAAGTTTGTGGCGAGCATGAGGGCGGCGCCTCTGCGGCGCGGCGGAGAGAACTCCGCCAATGCGGCGTAGGCAGGTCCCACCTCGCCCCCGACGCCGAAGTTGATAAGAGAGGTGGAGAGGACGGCTACGGCTAGGTCTAGGGCGCTGGCCCAATATGCAAGGGCGAACCAGAGGGCTCCTGCCGTGTATATGGCTAGGGAGGTTATTAGGCCCAGCCTCCTCCCCACGACGTCCCCCAGCCGGCCCAGCGCCGCCGCGCCAAGCATAAACGCTATAGAGTTCACGGCGAAGATGACAGCGGCGTTTTGGGCCAGGTCTGGGAGGAGGAATATCGTTGTTGGGACCAGGCTGAAGAGCACGCCGTCGAGGAAGAAGCTGGCGGACACCACGGCGAAGAGAACCCAGTGAACCCTCCTCCAGCCGTCCATAAAGCCCTAATCTAATCCATATAAATATATTTTCCAAAAAATCTTTTATACCACCTTCATTAGCTGTTTATGGCCACGGAGACGTTGAGGAGGTGGGCCGACCCCATATGGGAGAAGATCTTTAGGCATCCCTTCGTCGAGGAGGTGTACAGGGGGGATCTGCCCATCGAGAAGTTTAGGTATTACCTACTGCAGGACTACAACTACCTCGTCAACTTCGCCAAGGCCCTCTCCCTGGCGGCGGCCAAGGCGCCTACCGTCCAGCTGATGAAGGAGACGCTTGCGTTGGCGTATGGCACTGTGACTGGGGAGATGGCTAACTACGAGGCCCTCCTTAAAGAGGTTGGGCTAACTCTTGAGGACGCTGAGAGGGCGGAGCCCAACTTCTTAAATGTCAGCTACATGTCCTACCTCCTCTCCGTCTGTTCGCTAGAGGGCTTTTATCAATGCATGGCGGCGACTCTGCCGTGTTTCTGGAGCTACGCAGAGATTGCAGAACGCCGCAGAGACGCCCTCCAGCGCAACCCGGTCTCAGTGTATAGGAGGTGGGCCTCTGTATACCTCTCCGACGACTACCTCGGCCTCGTGAGGCGGCTCAGAGAGGTGCTGGACTCCTCAGGCCTCTCGGCGGAGGCGCTGTGGCCCTACTTCAGACAAGCCTCAGTTTACGAGCTACAGTTTTGGCAGGCGGCGTATGAAGGTCATTGAGACGCTTAGAAGAGAGCTAGAGCCTCTGAATAGGGAAATCGCTGAGGCGCTGAGACCTTCGCGGGAGGCCCTTTTGTCTTTTGCGGCCAACCAGCTCTACATAGTGCCCCACGACTTAAAGGCCCTCTCGGCGGCGATGGCCAAGGCGAGGGAGCCTAACGAGTATAGATTCGTTAAGACGTTGATAGACGGCGACTATGCCGCCCTGGAGGCGTTGAGGGAGCTGGCGGAGGAGCTGGGGGTGAAGTTCCGCTGGGAGTCCGTGGACCCCGCCGCCGTGGCTTACACCCACTTCCGACCCCCTGTGGGAGCAGATCTTTAGGCATCCCTTCGTCGAGGAGGTGTACAGGGGGGATCTGCCCATGGAGAAGTTTAGGTACTACAACCGAAAGCCCCGCCCTTTAGGGCGGAGGATGCGGTTCGTCAAAGTTTTTATGGGTGGTGGGGACATGGAAAAGGTGAGAAGGGCTGTTGCCGTGGAGGTTGAGAGCCCGCCGCCTGAGCTCTACGCCGTGGAGGAGCCGTATCGGAGGATCATGGAGGAGGTAGCCGCCTACGTCGCAGAGAGGGGGAGACTGGAGAAGGAGAAGTACAACGAGCTGTACCACCGCTTCAGAAAGCAGTACCCCTTGCCCGCCCAGCTGATCCAGCAAGCCATAAACCAAGGCGTAGAGACCGGCAAGTCGTTTCTAGAGGCAAAAAGAAACGGCCGAGTCCACAAACCCTACCCCGAGGTGGGGCGGGTTTCGATAAGATTCGCCAAGGACAGCTGGAGCTACAAGAAAGCAATCAGCTCTGCGGCTCCCGTCCGGCTGGGGCTGTCTCTCCTCGGCGGGAGGAGGGAGGTTTGGATTAAGCCGCATAGGAGGTTCTGGCTCTACTGGTGGAAAGTTCTGCGCAGAGAGGCTGGACTCGCCTCCACGCTGATTCTAAAGCGGAGACGGAATAAGTGGTATGCAGTGTTCATCTTTGATGTGGCACCTGAAAGGAAGCCTCCGGCGGAGGTTGTTGCCTTCGACGTAAACGAAAACTCGGTAGCAGTCGCCAAGGTGAGTCTGCTCTCGACGGTAGATGCCGTGGCGCGGTGGAACTGGCGTTATGTAGACCCCGCCGTCTACTCCATAAAGACAGACTTTGGCAGGCTTGCGAAGAGATACGAGGCGGTTAGAAACGCTAAGCTTGAGGAGCTGAAGCGTAAGTACCCCTTCGCGGGTAGAGATGAGGAGGAGAGGAGACAAAACGTCGCAGATACAAGAGAGTACAAGAAATTCGCAAGGAGGCTTAGGGAGAGGAGACGGAAGGGGGGCCGGGTGAGGCAGATCGCCCGCGAGGTGGCGAAAAGCCCAGCCGTAATCATAACGGAGGAGCTGGGCAAAAACCCACAAGAGGAGATGATCGGCGTTGAGGAGAAGGCGAAAAAAGGCGCAAAGAAGAAGGTGAAGAAGAGGGAGCTGAGGCACCGCATCAAGCAGACGCCGTTCAAAAAGCTGATAAGGGCCGTGGAGGACAAGGCGAGGGAGACTGGCTCCGCGGTCTTCTACGTCTCCAGCTTTAGAAACAGCAAGGTGTGCCCTATCCACTTCGCGCTCTTGAGGGACAACGGCAATTGGCATGCTTTGCACTGCCCCCGCGGCCACGTCGTGGATAGAGACGCGGCGGCGGTGTTAAACATGCTGTGGAAAACCACCCCCACAGGATGGGTGAAGGCCGTATGGTGGGACATGAAGGAGGCGAGGAAGAGGTTGAAGAAAGGAATTATGCCAAAGGACGTGGCGAAGAAGAGAAATCCGCTTGTCCCATGGCCCATCGTGCGCGCCGTCTTGGTCTCGCTCAAGACGCTGAGGGCCAGCGACAAATGGCCCGCGGTGCTGGCCCGGGCCGCCCCCATGAACCCCGCCCAAGGCGCCGATGAAGACGGGGCGAGGGCACCTCCCCACGGGGCACCCGCCCTCGGGGAGGAGGTCAGACCCACTTCCTCTCTTGGCTGGCGATGCACGGCACCGTGGGCGACCTCGCCGTGGCCATGACGGTGAACCTCCCGGTGTGGGGCCGCAACTGCGCCGCGCTGGCTGAGTGGGCCCGCCGCAACGGCGTGAAAAACACAAAGTTCATGGACCTCTTCGCCGGCCCCTACGACGAGCTTGAGGCGCTGGCCGAGCCTATTGCAGAGCGCTACCTAGACTGGGGCAGATACCGCTTCGTGGCGAGGGCTATACAACACTACGAGCTGGAGTTCTGGAGGGCAGTGTCAGGGGCCGGTCCTCCGGGCATATAACCCCCAAGGATGCTGTCATCACTAAAGACGCATAGCTAAATCCTTTTAGATAATACATTTATAGTCATATCATTGTGTACTTATGGAACTGAAGATTGGAAGGGCAATAATTAAACATGGGATGGAGGATCTCTACGAATACAGCGACGTCGATGTTGTCATCGTCGGCGCGGGGCCGGCTGGGTTGACCGCCGCGCGTTACCTCGCCGAGAGGGGGCACAGGGTGGTTGTGTATGAGCGGCGTTTCTCCTTCGGCGGCGGCATAGGGCCTGGTGGCAACATGATCCCGAAGATCGTGGTGCAGGAGGAGGCCTTGCCGGTCCTCAGGGACTTCAGAGTTAGGTACAAGCAGGCTGGGGACGGGCTCTACACGGTGGAGCCGGCGGAGCTCATCGCCAAGCTGGCGGCTGGCGCGATAGACGCTGGTGCGAAGATCATACTGGGGGTGCACGTAGACGACGTCATCTTCAGAGGCGACCCCCCGAGGGTGGCCGGCGTCTTGTGGATCTGGACCCCCATCCAGATGTCTGGCATGCACGTGGATCCGCTGTATACGCAGGCCAAGGCGGTGATAGACGCCACTGGCCACGACGCGGAGGTGGTGTCTATAGCGGCTAGGAAGGTGCCTGAGCTGGGCATCGAGCTGAGGGGGGAGAAGTCGGCGTGGTCTGAGGTGTCTGAGAAGCTGGTGGTGGAGCACACCGGGAGGGTGGCGCCGGGGCTTTACGTGGCCGGCATAGCCGTGTGCGCCGTCTTCGGACTGCCCAGGATGGGGCCCATCTTCGGCGGCATGTTGCTGTCTGGGCGCAGAATTGCAGAGATCGTCCACAAGGACTTGACGGCGGAGGTCTATGCCGTTCGAGCTTAAAGTCCAGCGGCCCACAGAGCTGAGGTGCACCAACTGCGGGAGACTCGTCAGGGAGGGGGCCATAGTGGTGAAGACTTGTTGCGTCAACAAGCCCTGGGTCTTCTGCTCCCGGGAGTGCTACAAACAGTTCGTCTCCAAGTGGACCCGGAACCAAGACGCGGCAGTCACCGGCGGCCGGCTCAGAAAAGGCGCGGTATAACCTACATACGCCGCCGCGACGCGGCCGTAATCCTCGTTTTTCCTCACTTATATATAATTATTAATTTAGCCTAATAAGAAAAAGTATTGATGTTTTTGGCTTAGGAAAAAGATTTTTGTTGTGTGATAAATATGGATATGCGGTTTGTGGTGATTTCCCGGCTTACCGACGAGGGGGCTGAGACGCTTGAGAAGAGGCCGGAGAGGGTTAAGGAGGTTAATAAGGAGCTTGAGGCGTATGGGGTTAAGGTGTTAGAGCAGTATGTGGTGTTTGGCGACTTCGACTTCATATCCATCGTGGAGGTGGAAGACGTGGGGAGGTTCCTAAAGGCGTTGATAAATCTCAACAGCCGGGGGACCATCCGCACCACCTCCTACCTCATAGTGCCGGTTGACGAGGCCCTCAAGGCGCTTAAGAGCAGTTAAGCACCTTTTTCCCTTTTGACACAGTCTTTTATACCTGTATGTTCACAGCCACATGTCGTCTCTGCTTACATACGACGAGAGGGTTGTGTTGACCAGCATATTGACCGAGGGGCGTGTAAACTTGTCGAAGCTGGCGCGGATGCTGGGGAGGACTCGGCAGGTGGTGTTTTACTGGGTTAGGAGGATGCTTGAGATGGGGATTCTAGGCCCGCCCCAGGTCTACGTGAGACCCGACGTGGTTGGGCTCTACTACGCGTATTTCCGGGGGCGCAACCCCGGGGATGACTACGTGCTGGCCTTCCGCACGTTGGAGGGCGACTACATATTCGCCGTGCCGTTTAAAACCCCCACCGAGCTTCAGGACTTGTCCATGCGGTACGGCACCCCCATGTTTGTCCCTAACCTCAAGCCGCTGAGGTTAACCCCCTTGAAGTTGCGGGCGTTGAGGATGTACGTCTCCAATCCCCAGATATCCTCCAGCGACCTTGTGGAGGAGCTGGGGGTGGGCCAGACGGCGGCGCGGCGGCTCCTCAAGTGGGCTAAAAGCGTCTCCATAGTGACGTACTCGGTGGATCTGCCCCGCTCCGGGCTTTTCGCGGCGGCGCTGATGGCTAAGGCACATATCCCCGGCGTCACGAAACACACCTTCTTCAGATGCTACGCCAAGGCGGTGGGGTTCTACGGCGTCGTCTTCCCAGACGTGGAAAAGGCCTCTCAATACATCGAGGAGGTGAAAAAGACGGACCCAAGCGTCTCGGCAACTCCGCTTGTGTCGTATCAGCTGAGGCCACCGCCCATCGAGGAGAGGCCGTACTAGAGGAGGAACAACTCCGCCTCCTTCAACACACCTCTACGCCGCCGCTAGACCACGGCAGATCTTGATCCTTATTTAATTATGTTTATAGCCAAAACTAATAATTGACTCATGTTCCAAAAAATCCAAGAGAAGAATAGGCTTTGGAGCAATAGTAGCGGCAATTCTCCTAGTGGCCGCGGTTCTCGTCTACGGTAGCCTTAAGAGCCACGAGGAGGTCGCCAAGTTCTACTTTGAGAACTCCACGTTTGTCAGCGGCGGCGCGACATCGATTATGGGACAGCCGGATTACCAGCCCGAGAACGCCGCTCCAGAGGGTCCGCTCAAGCCGGCAGAGGCCGTAGAGACAGACGCCAGCAATGTCTTGAGACAGCTTTTGTTCCACACCACCGCGTATAGCGCCGGGAACTCCGCGACCTGCGACTCAACCAACGTGACCAGATGGGTAGCGTTAAGGCGATACGTCTCCAAGATCCTCCCCGCAAGGTTCTCTGCCAAGTTCATAAGACGTAAGCGATCTGGTTCTCTGCAAAGCTCATTACATACAGTACGAAGTAAATCCAAAGTAGCAACGCAACGTAGTAGACTAGTCTCGCCCGTCTGCCAGCCGCCGTCGCCTCCGGCAACCCGGCCACAAGAGCGCCGCCGGAATACACCAGCAAGAAGGTAAATGCGACGTACTTCCACAACAAATTAGGAGTGGTCAAGAGCATGAAAAGGTAGACTATATAGATTATCAAGAGTATGTAGAAGGCAGTCGCCAGGTGGAGGAGGACGCGCCAGAAGCTTGGGCGGCGCAACAAAAACAAAGACAACAACGGAGGAGAGCTAAAGACAACAAAAACAAGGGTCCCAGGTAGACAATTAACAAACATCTGTATCAACATATCACTAGAAATGCTACGCCCCAAAAAGTAGGTAGTATGATAAATTTCTTTTTCATAACAAAACAAAAAAGAACTAATAATATCATAGATAAATATTATGGCGACTAAAAAAATCTTGTTGTAAACCTACCAAAGCTTAACATATATCCAGTCAATGGGGGCGACAACCGTGTCTCCATTTAATCCGCTGACTACTCCATATGCCCACACCACATAACCGCTTGGTCCCGATTTCAGTGCATATACAGGTGAACCCGAACTTAAGGAGGCCCATATGTACCATTTATTCACGAGATTATAAATCTGCCGCGGGCCGGATGCTGGCGCCCTCGAGGAACGCCACTATGTCTGCGTGCGTTGCACGCTTGACCAGATACTTCAGTACATTGCCGCCTATGTAGGGGGCCGCGACCGCCAGGGCGCGGAGCCTGTGGCCGGGGGCTATGGGCGGGATGCAACGCACCTTTTCCCAGTTCCACACGGTGGCCATGGCGAGGATGTCTCTCTCCGTGAGGGCCCAGCCGGAGGCGGCGGCGTAGGCGTGTAGGAACTTCATCTCGGCCCAGAGGTCCGGCTCGTTCATGAAGACGTTGTCTGTGCCTAGGAGCGGCTTTAGGTGGAGCAACAGAGGCACGGGCGCCACGCGGCCTACGAAGTAGGCGTTGGCGCGTGGGTTCACCACGACGGTCTTGGCGGGGGGTATCTGGGCGATTTCCTCCGGCGTCAGGTGGACCAGGTGGACGAGGACGTCTGCGCCCAGCGCCTTCAAGGCGAGCTCCAGGTCGCCTGCCTCGTGGCAGTCCCGGGTCTCCGACACGTGCGTGGAGACCAGCTTGAAGCGGAGGCGGAGTTGCCGGAGGTACTCCGGGGGGTGGTCCACCGGCGACGCCACCTGGACGTTTGGGTAGTCGGGGAAGCCGCCGTGCGTCTCCTGGAACACGACGGCCTCTACGCCGTGTCTCCTGAAGACCCCCTCCACGTCGCGGGCGGCGTACTCCGCGTATATCAAGGCGCAGCCAGTCCCGTAGCTCCTCATCCTCCTGGCCACCTTCTCAAGCAGGGAGATGTGCTTCTTCTTCGCGACTAGGTTCTTCACCGCGTGGTACTTGACGCCGTGGGGCCACCCCACCAAGTCGTCGATGTAGAGGTCGTCCCGGTCGGCGATTACTGCGTCTAGGACGTGGACGTGCCCGTTTACCAGCTGGGGCATCAACACCACGTTGCCGAGACCCGCCGCAACCCCGCCCGTGTACCTCCCTACCCCCACCACGACCCCGGCGTCGTCAACCTCAACTACTCCGTCTTCCACCACCTCCAGCTCCCCGGCCACGACATATTTAGCGCGGAGGCGCACGCGTCTTTTGACGCCCCTCTTTAAAAATGTCGTGTAAAGCCGGATTTACAGAGGCCCGCCGAGGACCCCCGCCGTCTGTTGCGGGGGCTTGACAAATCTGTTTATTTCTCTGCGCGTTCTTCTTCCCATGGGCGACAGAATCTTCGAGGCCTTGGCGCATCCCCTGAGGCGCAGGGCGCTCAAGCTCCTGGGGGAGAGGCCTAGGATGTACAGCGAGCTGATGGAGGAGCTCGGCGTGGACAGCCCCACCCTGGCCTTCCACCTGAAGAAGCTGGCGGGGCTCGTGGAGAAGGGGGGCAACGGGTTCTACCGCCTGACGGACCTAGGGAGGAAAGCCCTCGAGGTTATGGCTGTGCTGGAGGGAACGGGGCAACCGCAACCCAGGGCCGAGGCGGAGGAGCTGACCTTCAGCGATAGGGCGATCCTCAGGTTAGATAGGGCGTTGCTGGAGCTGGCGAAGAGAGAGGGGAGGAAGATAAGGGTGTTCGACACGGCGATACTGGAGATAGATAAGGACGTGCCGCCGGAGCTTCTCTACGAAGTGGTAGAGGAGATCAGAGACGTGGCTGTGGTGAAGGTGCCTAAGCACCTAAGAGCCTACGTGGAGCCTAAGGCGAGGGACGTGGCTCTCGTCACCGAAAGAGGCCTCCTGACGTCTACGCTGAAGCTCGCCGTCCAGCTTCTGGGCTACTTGGGACCGCTCAAGGCCTTCAGAAGAGAGAGGAGGAGCCTCGTGGAGGTTTACAGCGGCGACTTCACACACGGCGGCCGCGTGGCTGTGGAGATGGATGGCGGCATGCTTAAGATCGTGGAGGGGCCTAACCGCGTCGTGGCTAGGTGCGAAGACCCGGACGACTTCGACGTCTCGGCCGGGGCAATCTCCATGGAGGGATGCGAGGTGGAGGCGGCGCTAAGCGGCGTAGACGCCCTAGACCTCGACGTGGCTGGGGGCTATGCCTCGGCGTCGCTGAAGCTCAACAACCTCAAGATCGACGCGGCAGGCGGCGTGGTAGACCTCGACCTAGCCATGGGCCGCGGGTCCGTGTCTATCGAGGCCGACGGAGGCGCCGTCTCGGGGAGACTCAGCTACGCGCCCTTCGAAGGCACCTCCCAGCTGGACGTCTCGGCAGCGGGAGGCGTGGTCAACCTCCTGCTGGAGCTCCCGCCCGACGTGGGCATATCGGTTCAGAGCTCCGCCGCAGGCGGCGTGGTCAAGACCCCGGAGCCGCGCCCCGGCGCCAGAGGCGTCCTCAACATCTCCGTAGACGTGGCCGGAGGCGCCGTCAAGATACTCACCAAACATTAGTTTTTTGGAATATCCGCAGAGGACTACGGGATGATCTTAGCGCCTAGGTGGAGTAGGTACTCCTTTGCCTCGTCGTAGACGTCGTCTAGGACGTAGGCTAGGTGGTTGCCCAGCCCGGCGGAGAGCACGTCAGATGCGGTGCCGTTTATCAGCTTGAAGCCGGCCTGGGCGTTGCAGGCCTCCACCACCTCGGGCTCCACCGTGACGGCCCTCAGGAGGAGGGCCCTCCGCAGGTCGCCGGATACGCGGAGGAGGGTGGCTGGGCTCCCCGGCGGGATCCGCGTCTTTATGGCGGCAGGCGCGCCCGTGAGCATCCTTCTCGCCAGTGAGTACCTCCGGGTCATGACCAGCGGGGCCCCGTCGTGTGTGAGCACCAGAAGGTCGCCCCTCGCCACGTTGATGTTGCTGAGCCACGCCGGCTTGCCGGACAGCCTAGAAAGCACGTACATGGAGAAGAGCGCCCGGAGGTCGCCCTCGCACGCCGCCGGCAGGCCCCGCTGGTTGAGAAGCGTTAACGAGATGCAGGGCGTCCACCCAATCTTCCTCACGGCCTCTAGGTCGAAGCACCAGCAACCCAGGGTGAGACCCGCCCAGCCCCGGCTCTTGGCAAGCTCCTCCAGCCTGCGGGCGTAAGCGACGATGGGCGCCAGGTCGGCCGCGGAGAAGTCAGACGCCTCTGCCCCCTCCACTATGCGTCTCGCCTCCTCCATGCCGTCCTCCGGGTTCAAGCCCTCCAGAGTCTCCTCCAGCGGCGTCTCCTCCGCCGCGGCGCCCGCCAGCCCGCTGGCCACCAGCCACCTGTTGGGCCTCCCCACAACGCCGAACTTAGGCATCCCCGTCTTCATGAGAGATATGAGGCGTAGAGCCCTTAGGAGCGGCTCGCCGGGGCTCGCCAGCGGGGCGGGGAGCTCCAGCACCTTGGCGTGCCGGCCGCCCTCCCTCAGCGCCGCGGCGGCCTCCAGCGCAGACGGCAAGGAGTTGTAGTGCGGCCACGCGAGCAGGACGTTGTAGCTGGCGGCCTGCGACAGCACCTCCTCCTCGGCGCCTCCTGTCAACACCACCACGACCGCCACGTCTGAGGACTCGGCGAGGGAAACCCCGAGCTCCCTGAGCATCTCCCCATACACCTCGCCGTAGTGCCTCCTCACGTCCTCGCCCACATGCGGCGACGAGGCAACGCCTAGCTTAACCTCCATAGAGACGCGGCGACGTAGCTATAAAAGCTTGACCTCCCTCACCTCCTTCACCTTGTTGTTCTGAAATATGGCCACCCGCGCCACGTGGCTTCTGGGGTCCGCTACGCAGTCGTAGGCGGCTACTATTATGACGTCGCCCACCTCGCCCAGCCTAGCCGCGGCGCCGTTTAGCACAACCTCGCCGTCTCGCCCCGGTATGACATACGTGGTGAAGCGGGCCCCGTTGGACACGTTATACACCTCCACGTGCTCCAGAGGGTAGAACCCAGCCGCCTCCATGACGTCCCGCCCCAGCGTCAGCGACCCCTCGTAGTGCAGGTTCTTCCCAGTGACCACGAGGCCGTGGGCCTTGGCCCTCAGCAAGACAGGCATGGCGGAGACGCGGCAGACCTTTTTATTTCTTAAGAGCCCGCCCAGCCTCTAGAGTGACCTCCTTCCACTTCTCCTTCAACCTGGCGACGATGGTCGGCTCCAGGTCCAGCGCCATGCAGGCGTTGAGCAGGCGCTCGTAGCGCCTCGCCAAATCTCTATACCAGCCCGTCAAGTCGCGAGACGTCTTGCCGGACCGCATCCGCTGGAGGAGCCTCTCCATCTCCTCCAGCATGGCCGACCCCATCTTCTCCACGAGAGCCCGGGCCAGAGGCCGTAGAGCTCTGTACTGCCTCTCGTCGAGTTCTATCACTGCCACCTCCAGAGTCGGCCCCTCGCCGGACTTCTCCCACCTCTCCACCACGGCGCGTTTAACCGCCTCCACGGCCCTCTCCGCCTTCTCCTTCGGCGACCAGCTGAGGTAAACGCCTGGCAGAAGCTCCAACGCCTCTATCCCCCTGGCGGCTCTCCTCGCCACCCCCTCGTCGTCTGACTTCACCAATATCAACAACACGACGCGGTTGCGCATAGGTTAATAAAGCCATCTGTCTAGGCCCCCTGCCGAAGCCCTGGCCGGCTCCCGCCGGATCGCTAGATACACCTCTCTGGGCTTCCCGCCGGAGACCTCCGCCAGTTTGTAGGCAACGGCGAGGAGGAAGCTGGGGCTGGACTCCACGGCGTAGGGGCCGGCCGCGCCTTGAGCTCCTTTGCCCCCACGGCAGGAAGGCTGTGGGGATGGCGGCGGGGCCCGGAGGTTTTTATTGTCGTGATTTTTAATTTGGTGTGATGAGTTCGGCAGGAGTCGAGAGGTGAGAGTACTTAGCCCTACCTGATATTCAAATATTACCTCAGGTGAGCTAATTGAAAGTTTTGGTGAAGTCCAGGGACCTGTTATATAAGTCCAATGGATAAAATAAGGTGCGTGTAGTGCTCGGAAGTCCCGTCAACGCTGTGCCCAAGCCCTGGCTTTATTTCGAAGTGCCGGCGGTCGTGGTCAACGCGCTTGACGTGAAGAAGGACCCGAGGGCTGTGTTGGGGTACGAGGGGGAGCTTTGGGTGGACTCGGGGGGCTACCAGATACTGAAGAGGGGGCTCTCAGTCGACGTGGACAAGATAGCGGAGGTGTTTAAGAGGGTGGATGCCCAGCTGTACTTCTCCCTCGATGTGCCTCCCTCGCCCGGCGACCCTCCGGAGGAGGCGGAGAAGAAGTTTCGGAAGTCTTACCAGAACTGGCTGAGGCTCAGGAGGGCGGTCGGCGACGCGGTGGTGCCCGTCCTACACGTCTACCGCGACCCCGCCCTCTTCGAGAGATTTCTAGCGCTGTACCGCGACGCGCCTGCCCTGGCCATAGGCGCCGCTGTGCCCTACGTATTAATCACGCGGGGCGTCCCCCGGGGCTCTCGTGAGCTGGCGCTACGCCTAATACAGAGGGCTAGGGAGGAGTTTAGAGGCCCCATCCACGTGCTGGGGATGGGGAGCTCCGCCGTGACGCCCATCCTCGCGGCGGTGGGCGTAGACAGCACAGACAGCGCCACGTGGCGCCTCAAGGCGGCGTACGGCAAGGTGCTCCTCCCCGGCGGGGGCGAGCGCCACGTCACAGACCGCAGAGTCAACTTCGGAAAGGCGAAGCCCAAAGACGGCGAGCTGGAGGAGCTGTACAACTTCTTAAACGCCCGCGGCTTCCCCCTCCTGGAGGACTTCTTCGAGAGGATAAGAACCAGCTTCGAGTACCGGGCCCTGGTCAACGCCTTCGTCGTCATACACTCCACGCGCCACGCGCCGCGGCCCCCCACCTTCAGAAAGCTCCACGCCCTCGTCGCGCAGGCGGCGTCAAAAATTTAAGCAAGGACCCCCAGTAGGAGGTGGCCCTCTTGCGACCAACAGCGCTACACGCGCTAGCCATCTTCCTAGCCTTCCTCCTGCTGTCGCTCGTGGCGGGGGAGCTCCTCTACCTCTGGCCCGGCGTCGCCGCGCCCTACATCCTGGCGGCGTTGAAGAGAGACCGCTACTCGCTGGCGGCGTCGGCCTTGGCCCTCCTATACCTGGCGCTACGCGGCGGGTACAGCGACTTCATGAGCCTCCTGGAGCTGGCCGCCATAGGCATGGCGGCGCTGGAAATCCGCAAGCCGCTGGGCGCCGTGGCCTACGCATACGCCGTCGCCATCACCCTCCTGCCCCACACCATCTACGGCTACTTTTTCATAATGCTGACTGCGGCGGTGGCCTCCGCGGTGCCTTCCCGATGGCACCCCGGCCTCGCCTTCGCCGCCGTGGACTCCGTGGTTATCCTCGCCGACACTTACGACTTCAGGCTCATGGAGGCCGCCTTGATTATAACTGGCGCCGCCGGGCTAATCGCCGTACGGAGCCTGCCCGCAAAGCTGGCGTTTCTGCCGCTCCTGGCGCTGGGCGCCGCCGCGGATCAGTTCGTGGTGGACGGATGGATAGCGCTGAGCTACCCACCCATACTCCACGCCGTCTACGCCATACCTCTCGCTGTACCCATCGCCGCGAAGGCCTTGGCCACCGCCGCGCTCCTCTGGGACGGCAGGAAGAGGATAAACGAGCTGGCGGGGGCCGCCGTTGTGTCGCTGTATCTCTGGCTAGTCCCCAACCCAAGCGGCTACGTCGTCTACTCCCTGCACAGCTGGCCGCTGATACCCCTAGCCCCAACCGCGGCCGCCGCCTACGCCCTCCACAGAACACGCGGCTCGTAGGGGGCTCGACGCGGCCCAAATTTATTAATTCGGGAAATTGACGACTTATGAAATACAGGCTGATGGACGTCTTGGCCTGTCCCTACGACAAGACGTTTCCCCTCCGCCTCCTGGTGATTAAACGCACTGAGCATCCAGAGAGGCAGTACACCTGGCCCCGGAAGCCCTTCTGCGAGGAGTACTGCTCCTACCGCGACCTCAAGATCAAGGAGCACCCCAAGCCCGACGCCCTCCCCTGCGAGGAGTGCCACAAGTGGGAGATCGAGACGGGGATAATCTACTGCCCCACCTGCGGCCGGTGGTACCCCATCATCGAGGAGATACCCCGCATGCTCCCCGACGAGCTGAGAAACGAAAAAGAAGAACTGGCCTTCCTAGAGTCCGTGGCCCAGGACCTCAAGAAAGTCGCCCCAGACCTCGCCGACAAGATACTCACCCAAGGCAAACCCTTCAACCTCACCCACAAGAAGTAGTTTTCAACGCCGGCGGCTTGGGGCTTTGCGCGCTAGGACTCAACCGATGAAGCTCCTCTTCTGAATCCTCAAGCTCGCCCAACACCTGTAGACCCCCCAGGCGCAACACCCCGCAGTCCATCCTCAGCCTTAAAACTCCGGCGAGGCCAAGGCCATCTAGAAAGCCATCAAGAGCGAGTTAACAGTCCTCGCCCACTTCACATCGCCGATCTCGAGCCCGCCGGCCCTTCTCCCTCCAGAAAGCCAAAGAGAGGTCTCTCCTCATTAGCCCTACATCCCGGCTAGTGCAAGTCGATTCGCACTGCGGCGTCGTCCACCCCAGCGTTCTCCGTAGAGGGGCAACTGCTACCAGACTCAAGGGCGGGTTAGGCATCTGCCGAAACGACTGCGTTAGACAACCGCCGCGTTTTGCCATCTGTCGAACGAAAAAAAATACCGGAAAGTTTCTTATAGGTATGGAGGTGTTCAAATCCGTGGGGTTCCCGGCTAGATACGTGGCTGTCGGCGCTGTGTCTATGTTGGCGGTTGCGTTGGCTTGGCTTATCTACACCTGGCCTGTGACGGTGCAGTACTTCCCCGCATACGCCGTGACGTACAGCAAAGGCCTGGGGCAGAGCTTCGAGCTGGAGGTTGTCAACGAAACCGGCCACCCGATCCACTTCTGCGCCTCTATGTACGGCTGGCTCCCCAACGGCTCCTTCGCCGAGATCGGCAAGGGATGCGGCGTCGGCAGAAGAAGCTTCGACCCCAAGTCCCTCCGGCAGTACGCAGAGGCGTGGAGGGGGTATAAGGGCGTGGAGCCCGGCGTGATAATCCTCCTCACCTATCTAAACGGCACAGAGCCAGACGGCAAACCTGCGCTGGCAAGGACGGCGAAGAGCTTCACCATACAGCCGGAGAGAGTAGCAGGTGGCGAAAACGTAAAAGCCACTGTAAAAGTCAAAGCCAAGCCGCCGAAAATCGACAACAAACCATCAGGACAAGCAAGCATGAAGTTCGGCCCCTCGTTGCAGTCGTGGCCGCCCAGCTCTATACCCGAATACTGCTTCTCGGATTCTGTAGCACTTTACTGCTACGAGTGGAGACTTGACACGGTGTACTACAGCATGCTAGACACGAAAGTGCCGACGGTAGCCGCCAGAATAAAATCGGTAGCCGATCCGTATTATATAAATACGATTATGCTTTATTACAAAATAGATGCCACTTCGTCGGCTGGTGTGTATTTCAGCGCAGGCGCCGCCATATCATATGGATCTACAGTTAGCGGATCTGCGTCCTACTCTGCTGATGTTTACTCAATAGTGCTTCGCAATACCAGACTCAGCAACTCAACTTCGTCAATTGGAATAGGAGTTTTTAATCCTCCTCAAGGACCTGGCGTATATGTGGTGGGGTTCTATGGCGACGTGGCTTTGGTTAGGTATAAAGAGTATTTCGTGTCGTATCCCGCCGGATTCGGCTCGCCCACTGGCTATGTCGCTGATGTATATCTTGTGAGGCCTAGCGCGGCTAGGATGCAGAGAAACGTCATAGCGCTGTTTCAAGACGTGGACCCCACCCCCACAGACAACTCCGGCTACAGCCAAATCTTCAACATGCTGTCGTATTACTGGTCGGCCAATTATAAGTGGGGGGACTCGTATATAACTGTGGACTCTTCGGCGATTATTAACGATGTTCAGGGCATATCACTACTTTCTATTGGTATACCCCTACTCCAGTATCCAAGTGCCGCTAACCCCAAGCTTACAGCGGCAATCGGATTCGACCCTTCCCTCCGGAGCAGTACAAATATAATTGCAATAGCTATATTAGGTGCTTATTTACAAGCGCCCTACATTAACACCTTAGATATAATTGGATGGGAATACTCTACAAGTACCTGGTTTGAATTTAATAATAAAAACTATTATATCCCGTCTATCTTCGTAGACTTACAAGTGAGTCGTCGGTAGTAGAACCGGAATTTCTGTAGTTTTTTCTGTCTTAAACCTCAGGTTTTGCGACTAGACAGCCCTAACGTTGTAGGGAGTGGGTACGTCGTTGGCCGACACGACGTAGGGTGCCAAGGACGGCGATGGTTTTGCTTGACGAGACGCCTTGGGTCGTCTGCGTCGTCGATACGCCCGCCAAACAGGTGGCAGGGATTGCCTCTATGCATGACCTTAGAGAGACATCGTCGGGTTGTTTTCCGCAGAAGGTCGTGGTATCTCTAGATACGCGCTCTTAGAGTGGTCTGGATTTCGGGGTTGAGAGCAACGCACGAGGCCTCGATCGGCCCCTCAACGACGCCTCCTATGCGGCTTACGGCGACGAGCTGGAGCCGACGATGCCGCCGTGGTTGGCTGACAGACGCGGTGTAGTTTCCAGTCATCAATGCCGCTACTCACCCAAGGCAATCTCCTCATTCTCACCCACAAGAAATAAGCCGCCGGCAGAGTCGGCGGGAACCCGCAGGCCTCAACCTCTCAACTGCCTCCCTGGGCTCCACTATCTTTACCTTCTCCGCCTCCTGGTACCTCTCCCTAAGCTTGCCCAGGTCTACCCCCAACAACCCACTGTCGTAAGTGACGAGATACACAACGTCTTCGTGCCGAGTTGCCGCAAGCGCGGCCTTGATAAATTTCCTGTCTGTCTTGTCTTCCGGAGTGTCTACCTCGTATCTCTCCACCACAGTACTCTCGAGGACGTGAAAGACTGGACGCGACCTCCGTGGCTTGCATTTAAAGCCGCGCGATGTTTGTACGATCCTGCGTAGCTCCAGGAGGCGGTTTATAGACCCCGCAAGCTCTGGATATTCGCCGCATTTACCGGCTCTCGGCTTCACGACTGTTTCATATTCCTTCAGAATATCTAAAGTGAGATATACCGTAATCCTCTGAACAATACCGCTATAAAGAAGCTGATTGATCTCCAGAATCGCATCAGAAACAAGTGGCGGTTTGTTGCATGTAATAAGAGCGCTGGAATCAAAAATTACGCCTACCATCAGAAAAGTGCCGCAGTCGCCTCCTCCCAGTCAGGTAGCTTCTCCACGGTCCCGTCTGGGAATATCTTAACTTCCTCAGCCCTAGTCCAGGGTTCCCGCGTGAAGTAGTAGACCTTCACATCCTCTGCCCTTAGCCTGCGCTGAGCGACGAGCTTCGCCAAGGTCAACACCACCAAATCGCTGTGTGTCGTCATTACGACAGTGACACCCTTCTCCTCGACAACCTTGACCAGCCGCTCCACGTATTCCATGACTTTAAGCGGGTTCTTGTGGATCTCCGGCTCCTCCACCACCATCAAGGCCCTCCGCGGCATCCTCCTAGCTAGCGTGTCCAATACGACAAAATCGATAAAACCTTCTGGAGCGAGGTCGAGGGGGAGCTCAAGCTCAACGTATGGGTCCCGGTAGGTGAACTCTAGTAAGGAGAAAACCGGCGCCGTCTTTAGCATAAATGCGCCGACGCCGCTTACCCCGCCCATCTGGGGCTCGATGTCTATTCCTGCGACTGCCCGCAAGTAGTCAGAAATAAACACGGGGAGAGGAGGCGCCGCAGGCAACGACTTAAGAACCTCGGCAAAGAAGCTGACAAAGCCGGCGACCCAGACCGTCTCGGGCCTCTTCATCACCTCCCCCACCGCCTTATGTATAGTCAACATGACTTGGAAATATGCAAGCCGCCTGGCGGGGAGGAGGTACGCCTCGCCCGCGCCCCGGGAAGACGTCGTTAACTTGCCGCCCTCCTCCACGCGGATCTCTGCGTCGTCGAGCCTAATCACCACCGGGTACTGCGCCCTCCTGCCCACGTTTCTAGCCAACTTATAGCCATACAGCTGGGTCACGAACGCCGCTGGGTTCTGCGGCATCCGCGCGGCTAGGTACACGGCGTACGCCACGCTCGACTTGCCAGAGGCGTTGGGCCCCATAAATACGTTAATCCTCCCCAGCGAGAGCTTGAGCTCCTCCACACAACGCCAGTTCTGGATATACACCTCCACGCATAATTTGCGGCGCGCGCGTTCAGCGGGACGTAGCCATGACTTAAAAACGACAAGTACTCTCTGTATCGTGGCCGTCGCGGGCTTTGGGCTCGCGAGAGAAGTCCTCAGATATGCAGTTGAGGAGCTGGAAAAGGCCGTGAAGCTGGGCGACATCTATAGAAACGCCGCGGACAAGGTCTTCCTAGCGCTCGTCATTGCTGTCAACGCCTATGTAGCCGACGTGGTGGGCGTCGAGCCGACGAGCCACGCCGAGAGGAGGAAGATTCTGAGGAAGATGGGCATGGAAGATCTGAGGGCCCTCTACAGCGACCTCATGAAAACACAAGAAGAGACGTTCTACCATGGTATTTACCAGCCTGACGAGGTGCAATACGCCGTGAAAAAGGTAGAGGATGTAATAGCGTAGCTGGAAGAAGAGGTGAGGAGGAGGCGCGGACCTCCTGTGCCGCAGTAACGTTAAAAAATATGCCGCCGAAAAAGTTGTGGCTCTCCGCATCTTAGCAGTTGCTACATTACTTGCCGCGGCGGCGTTTGGCCTCGGCGTAGTGGAGAAAAGCCTATTCGTGGCAGTGCCGCACTACATAACGGCTGTGTGCATCGGCCAAGACGTATTCTATGTGATGTCACGCGGCGGAGCTGGGGTCGCGATCTCCGCCTTCAACGGAAGTTTACTTGGATACATAAAAATACCAGATCGAGTTGACTGTGTTGCCTCCGGGGATAAGCTCTACCTACTGACCGAGGACGGTCTCTACGTTTTTGACAAGACCCTTCGCGAGCTACAGAGGGCTAAGCTCGACGGGTGGATCTACATACCAACGCGGCTTCCTCCCGTCGATCCCAACATCCACGTCTTAACACTTCGCGAAGACAAGCTCTATGTTGTTGTCTATCGCGTCGACGGCGATTTCTTAGTGGTTTTGGATGCTAACGACCTGCGCCTCCTTGAAACGCATAGACTACCCAGCGAGGACTGCATCGACTGGGGCCTAGCTAGGGGCGATGAGGTGGTGGCTTACGGCAGGTGTTTCATCGATGGACATAATAAAGATGTGATAGTGAGAGGTTCCGAGAGGAAAACCGTCGAGAGAGCCGACTTAGTGCTGTCGCTAAGGGGACAGCTCTACGTCGCCTCGGGCACGACGCTGACGATTCTTGATAGCAATATAAGCAGATCATTTCCAGATTCGATAGTAGACATCGAGACGGACGGGCGCTATATATACGTGTTGTATAGAGGAGGAATTGCAAAGTTAACTCCCCAGCTAGATCTGGCGGCTGAAGCTCGTGCGGCCTACTCTCCCCTCGATTTTGAGATACGCGGTGACAGGTTGTACCTAGCAACGCTTAACCACGGAGTGAATGTCGAGATGGTGAGACTGGGGAACTACACAACTGGAGCGGTCGTCTTCTGCTATCTCACGATTCCGCTTTTTGAGAGGATTTGGGTTGGAATAGACGGAGAGTTGCTGGCTGACTGTTGCTGTGTCTCTAGGGAGGATGTGTTGCCGGGGTGGCACCTGCTGGAGGTCTGGTCCTCTGGCGATCTCAAGCAGTTAATATTTCGCTTAGGCAGAATGCCTAGCTGGGATGTAATAGTGCCATCTGAGCTTAAAGAGAGCTACGTGGTGTATATTGAGCCGGGAAGGACAACATATCTAATAGACGTAGATCCCGCAACTATCTACATAGCGGCGGCCGCCGTCTTATTCGCCTACCTACTCGTCAAGCCTAAATATGAGATCTAAGGCGGTCCTCTTGCTGACCTTAGCCTTTGCCATAGGCGTCTCCGCAGGCGAGCTGTGCCGCCAGGGAGACGCAGTCAAGATAGTGATAGTAGACTTCTGGGAGAAGCCTGTGGAGTTCCATTACTACGTCCACATCGGTCACAGCTACTGGGCTGGCCGCGGCTTGGAGCTAAACCTGCGTGGAACAAACGAGTGGCTTGTGGTTTCCATCCCTCGGCAAATCCAAGAGGGAGGTGTCTATATGGAGCTGGCCAAGTGGCGTGAGGTTGCTGTGGTCTTCATAGATGGAAAGATCTGCGTCTCGGGGTTCGACGACTACCGCGTTGAAAACGGCACGTTGAAGGTAATCCTCCACAGAGACGGAGCCACATACCGGGAGGCGGCTGCCGCCGGAGCCGCCGTAGCGGCGTTGACGGCCGCGATGTATCTAGCGGAGCGGAGACTCGTCAAGCATCTACGGCGCGCGGGCGGCGATGCCAAGACCTGATAAATCCCAGGCTGTAGTAGCTATTTTTAGGAGCCGGCCGAAGATTGCCGCAATGAGGTGGTTAATCGCAGTTTCTCTGGTTATTGCGTTTGTCATCGTCATCCTACACGCTGCCGACGTCCACAGGCCAGAGGGCTTGAACCTCGTCGGGCCAGACAGAGGAAATGACCGCGCGTATACGCCCCAGAGGATGAGGGTGGAGGTGGTGGACTTCTGTGGGAGGGTGGTGGAGGTGCCCATAGCCGTTAGAGACGACAACGTCGCCTTTGGTCTCGGTTCCGTGGAAATAACAATTCCGCCGCGTGACTATGATTTTACGTTCTACCTCTGGCGTCTTGACGAGCAAGTTGCCTACGCAACGGTGACGGTGACGCCGGAGGGGGGCGTGTTTGTCCGAATCGGCGGGATAATGGGTGGGGAATATGAACTTCACGGCGACATTTTGATAGTCCGTCTTTACAAGGACGGACTCACCTATAAACACGTTTTACTTGTAGCGCCCGTGGTGATCGTCGTGGTTGCAACAATCATCGGCATAGAGATGATGGCTACATGGGAGAGACGGACGCGGCGCAGATCCACATGACGCGCCCAGAGCCTCCGCACAGCGACTCCACCGCCGCAAAGAGCTAGCCCGCAGTGACCTCGGAACATGTATATAAATCGCTAGGATCGTTGTGCAAGCCCTCGCGGCGTTGCTTATCCCCGCGCGCATCGGGGGGTCTCTTGTTCTTACTGGCAACTCAAGATTTTTAACAAATACGTGGAGGAGGTCTCGGCGCGTCCAGAGGCTGTGAAACAGGTGGCCGAAATCGACAGGAGAGACGGCTCGGTGGTTTACGGCGGCGGGAGGGCGGAACGCGCCGCATCCGGCGGGAGATACAAGGCGGCGGCGTATAGAGACGGAGTCGCCTATGTAGAGGTGGCCGCTTTTGCGGCCATCGCCGTGACTTCCCTGACTTTCATCTCGTATATAGAGGAAAGGCTACGGAGACGCAAGGCGGGATATGCCACACGTCTCGACCCGCCGCGACTCACCACTTGATTAGCCGCGGGGCTTTTGCAGTGTGTTGCGTTGCACGCAATCGGCATTTACGTGGCTAAAAGTGCGGCTTCGGCTGTGGCGTCGCGCTTCCAAGGTCTGTCTATGACGAGCCTTGCCTTGTAGTCTCCTCGGCCTAGCCCCCATATCTGGCCCGGCTCTATGCCTAAGGTCTCGGCCTCGGAGGGGGGCACGGCGCCTTTGATTACGTAGATTCCTGGCCTGCCTGCTACTATGACAGCCCCTGTGGATGGACCGCCGCGGCTTTCCGCCAACTTAAGCTTCAGCTTATGCGGGCCTAGGTCAGCCACCAGCTCCACGCGGGCTGACCTCGCCTTGACGGGCCAGAACTCGAGGACGGCCTCGGCGATGCCGGCCTTGACCTGCACCGTGGCTCTGGCGTAGTCCCCCTCCTCGGTGGTGAGGTCCAGCGTCGCCGGTCCCCTCTCCGTGGTTAGGCTCGGCTTCACCGCGGCGACGTAGTACCCCTTACAGCAGTCGTCTAGTATCTCGTAGGCGGGTAGCCAGAGGAGGAGCCAGTTGCGCCCCGCCGCGGCTAGATAACGGGGGGCGTGTCCCCAGTCCAGCGCCTCAAGCCGCTCCGCGGGGCCGCCCAGCTCGAAGTGGCGCACAACCGAGCTGTCTCTTCCGGCTACGTAGTAGTAGGAGTATATGTAGCCCGGCACGGCGAGAAGCGGCCTCTTGAGCCTTCCGTCGCACTCCACGACGTTGAGAAGCTCCTCAAGCCGCCTCTTGTCTCTGCGGTAGAGCAAGACGCCGGCGGCCACCGAAGCGGCGACTGCGGCGGCGCCAACGGGGGGCGACACCGCGAGGAGCACCACGCTGACGATGAACACAAATATTATCAACGACAGCCGACCGTCAGGGTGGCTGGTCAGCGGCTTGACGCAGGTCACATCTCGGCAGCGTAGTAAGACTTGCAACGGGCCTCTACGTGTAGTACCTCGCGGAGGGTTTTGCAGATGGCGGCGGCGCCCACCTTCGCCACGTAGCTCCAGAGGAGGCCCCGCTCCAGGGGGGTCAAGGCGGCGTCTGGCTCGGTGTGGCGGGAGACGCGGTCCACCAACACGTAGATCGTCTTACCTATGGACACTACGCGGGTCTTCACGTCGAA
>Ga0326762_1000343_pt1 | contig 23039 bp, 39 predicted proteins | sample NORPS_S_FD_207669 | JGI IMG/M metagenome (GOLD analysis project Ga0326762, IMG submission 207669) | Hot spring sediment microbial communities from Norris Geyser Basin, Yellowstone National Park, WY, United States - NOR.PS_S | ecosystem: Environmental > Aquatic > Thermal springs > Near-boiling...
TGAGGGGGGCCGCGAGGGTTGCGGCCAGGTGCCCCCGCGGCCACGCCGTGCTCCTCACCATCGACCAATACGGCTACATCCGCTCCGCCGTTCCGGTGCAGGAAGCCGCCCGGCCGGACTGCGAAATAACCGACAAAGCGCCGCCGGCGGCCCGCCAAAGGTTGCAGGCTGTCCTCGAAAAAGGCCCCGCCACAGACGCCGACGCGCTCCTCCTAGAGAAGGCCAAAGCCGCCGGGTGGGTCATCTGCCTATAGTCCATATTCCACGACAACAGCCACAACAACACATAGAAAGAGACGCTCATAATTACTGGTAAAAAAGAGAGTTAAACAAGGACCTCAAGCGACCAGCTCCACTCAGTATGACAGCTACAAGGGATGCCTTCGACTAATATATACCTGCCTTCTCTGCTTTCAGACACCGCACCGAAACCGCAACATGCGGCACAAGCCCAACTTAATTTGTCATATATTCTGTCATATTCTTCGGGTGTAAGTCGTAACACCCATCCCTCAAATCCTACAAACACCTTATTGCTTGCCGCAACGGCAAACGCCGGCAGACCTTTTGGATTGTAGCCCCAAGAGGCTAGTTCGGTCGATAATTTAGTCGTTAAAAATGCGTTGAAAAATACGGGTGTAGATGACATAGAGATTTGTGAACAGCTACTCTTTTTCGTAGAGAGAAAAAAAGGTTATTGATCCGGGTACACTTCATATGCAGTTGCAGATTTTAAAATATATTTGAATACAATCCACTTATTGTTCTTTTCGGCGTATTCGCTGAGCCTTCTTAACGCTTCTGCAACATTTATAGGCTCCTCGCCGTCGAGTTGCCACTCCATCCGCTTAACAAAGGCGCGGCCGTCAGCATCGTGGTCCCATTTCGCAGTGAACAAAACGTCGCCTTTGCGCGCACAAAACACATCAGTTCTGGCTAGGTATATTATCCTCGGCAGAGGGGAGCTGAACATTTTGACAGCTTTTTCGAAACTTTCTGCTAGATGCACCGATTTATGAAAGCCATACCTTGCCCCGATCTTAAACTTCAGGTCTTCTAGGCTTTTTGCGTACCCGCCGTCAACAAATATATCTTTCTCAGGGTCGTATTCATACAGCAGATACCCGCCGTCTGTCTCTACTGCGCGTTCACAGAGCAACCATGTCGGTAATTTCACCACGACGTAATGTCTTTTCATGAAGAAGCGTTGCATCTAGAGCTTTATTGAATTTGGATGCTACGCGCAGAGTTGATTCAACTTGACGCTGAACGCTGTTTATGTCATGGAAATAAGCGAACTCATAAGGAAGTTTGTGCTCTGTTCCTTCGAATACGGCGGCCGGGTAGTTATAATATCTCCCGTGCAACATTTACTATTTAGAAGAGCCACCTATCTGCCATATACATGGGGCGAGACGCCGTGGCAGGCCATGTATGATTTAGCTCGGTTCGCCGAGCGCCTGGACGTAGTAACGACCTGGCCGCCGAGGAACGAAAAGGAGCTCCAGCTGATCTACAACCTGGCCGAGTATGTACGGCCACCCAGGTCAGTTCCGCTGTATTTGCACCTAGCTGGCAATGTGCCCATACTGCTGATTAACGAGAAGGAAGCAGTTTACGAGGCACAGCTGATACAGGATCCGAAAGAGCTCGGCAGGCTGAGGAAGGTGGCAGATGGCATTATTGGCCGCTCCAAGGAGGTGGGGATCTTTGAATACAGCGACATTAGGCATGAATATTGCTGCCGCTTCCGCTACTACGACGCCAGGTGTCTCTTCTGAAGAGGTCGAGAGCTCATACAAAAACAACCTTCTTTTTCCAGTTCTCCCTCTTATACGGCTGATGCGGACACTCCGTACTCAGGCGCTTCCTAATAAAAACGAAAGGAGAAGAAAAAATTATGCGCATTTGATGAGCTCTTCGGGCTTGATGACGAGAATTGAGTCTATGGTGTGTTCTATCAGCTCGGCGGCCTTTCCGTACTCGCCGCTGTTCAGCGCCTTCGTGGCGTAGTCTACCAGCTCGGTGATGTATGTCGTTGCAGGGCAGGTAGCTATTTCCTCTCTATGCCCCCTTCGGCTTCCGGCCGGACGAGGGGGGCACTCGGGCTGGGGAGCCGGCGGCTCGCCGGGCCGGGGCTCCGGCCGGCTGGGCGCTGGGCCCCTTCTCTGCGCATCGTGGTGATCAGCGGTTACGCCGGCCCTGCCCCTCGGGCCGGCGGGAGCAAGCTTCTCTGGAAGCCGAGGCACCTCTCTATAAGATGAATCGTCTCAGATATGAAGACAGTCGTTGAGGAGCTGGTTGCAGAGATGCGCCGCACGGAGCTTAGGGTAGCGACGTACGCAGGAGTGAAGACACATCCGCTTTGGAGGCTTGTAGCCGGGATATACGCATTGCGGGACTACAGCTTCGCGCCGGAGGACGCGGCGCCGCTTTGGTACAGGCCGTGGATTAAGCAGACGGCGAGAGAGCTGTACAGGCTGGCGCCGCCCGGGCTGAGGGAGCTGGCCGGGCTCCGCGGCATGAGGAGGGCCGTCGAAGGCGCGGCGCCGGAGTTGCTGAAGCGCCTGCGGCGGCATTATTACGTGAAGATGCATGAGGACGCCTTGCAACTGGTTCCGCTGTCGGCTGAGGCCCACAGAAGCGCTGTGGCGGAGCTGAGGGACGCGGTGGCGCTGGCTACAAAGGCGGCGGCGGGCAGGGAGGCGCAGAAGATAATAGAGGAAATGGGGTACCTAGACTGGCATAAATACGTAGAGGCGCTGAAGGAAGAGCTGAGGCGGAGGCTGGCATGAAGGCGCTGGCAGAATACGTGAAGTTTGTAACAGAGGAGGCCAGGAGGCGGAACCCCAGCCTCGCCCGCTTAGACGAGTTGGCAGAGATCCTGCCCCCTAAGAGGATGGTGCCTTGGCCTTATCTCGCCGGTGAGTGGAACGTGGGATGAGCGGGTTTTGCAACTGGCCAAAAGGCTCTGCGGAGATTTGCCGCGGAGAGCCGTGATAAGTATTACAGAGAGGCTGAAGACGTTGCCTGCAAAACGCCTCCGAGCCAGTTAGTTGATGCTTAGCGAGTTGTTTGAACAACGCATCGGGGCGCTTCCTGTTGTTGAGCCCAGCGCCTTCAGCCTTGCGGCTGGCGCTTTGCTTAGGGCGGCATGTGAGTCTGAAGAGCCCGATAGGCAGTCTCCTGGCTCTGGCCCCAGCTCGCAACCCTCGCGGACATGTGAGTCTGAAGAGCCCGATAGAGATGCTGTCGTTCTTCTCGGCTATTTGTACGCATCGCTTGCGGGGGGCAAGCCGCTGGATGCCGCCGTCTTCCTGCTGGCATCAGCCGCCGCGGCATGCGGCGGGAGTGACGCCGCTGTGGCGTCGCTCAAGAAGATCGGCATCGACTTAAAGAGCACCGTCAATTTTGCATGCATCGCAGTTGAGCTTGCGAAGTTCTTCAAAAACGCCAACGCGGCAGGCGCGATCATCCCTGAGGCGTATTAGAGAGTTTTCATCAGTTAATGAAGGTGATGCATCCGAGGTGTGACGCCGCCAACGTGAAAATGGTACAGATGTCCGGCGGCGACTTCCACGTCGCCAGCCTGCTCCTGCCCAGGCTCGTGTAGCTATGCCTAATGCCGCGTCTCCGGAAGGATTCTGCGGAGTGCTCTTCACCAGCACAAGATTTTTAACTGCGGACGTGGCAACTGCCATGATAGAGCTGGTGTACATCCTACGTGCTGTGGTGCTGGCTACATGCGGCGGCGAAGCGGGCCTCCGTTGCAACGTGCCGCCCATAAAGCTCAGCGAGTTGGAACATTTGGTGTTTGACGTACTGTGGCAAGAAGAACGCATAGCAATATATGAAACAGCGTGGGAGCTGGAAGATGACGTGAGAAGGCTTGCCGACTTAGGCATAATTAAGTACGAACGCGGCGAAATAATAATACCAAGTGAATTTCTAAGGAAAATCGAGCCGTTTGAAATAGTTGTAAAGAACATGATCGCCGGAAATACATACCTAAAGTATGTCATCCGGCGGATAGAAGATCGAGCCCGGGAATACGCCGTCGAGAACATCAAAAGCCTAATCCCGCAACCAGCCTAGACGGGACAAACACAACCCCCTTTTTGTCCCCCGCAGGACGCAGTCTGTGCGGATGTAGCGAACCGCGACCCGCCGGCGTCGAAGTCGCCTCCTGGCGCCTCCACCACCACTACCAAGTTGCCCAACCTGATGTAGGGCTTGCGCTCCTTCAGATGTCTTTCTATCATCGGCCGCAGGACGTATTCTGTAACGCTTCTTCTGCAGTGCTGTATTGATGCGCATTCAAGCGCCTTAGCCACTGCGCGCACGAGCCTGTCATGAGATGCCGCATAGCCAGACCTGGATGCGTCGTTGAGGGACGCGCAGGAGCCCATGAAGCAGTCCGGATGCGTGGTATTAAAATTTGTAACTTGTGACGCTGGCGGCGGGGAGGCGCCACCTGACGCGCGCAAACCGCGGCGGGGGAGGAGCCGTTGAGACAGTTGCGGCAAGAGACAGTACATGTGCTACTGACGTCCCGGATGGGGCACACGGCACCCATTTTATGACGACATTGTGGGGCGGTGGCCTGTAATTTTGAACCGAAACATCACAGGGACTTCCCCACAGGGATAATTATCCCTGTGGGTGGATGTATTAAAGAGCTTTTGTCAATCGGCTTGATGAAAGTTGTGTGTCCGAGGTGCGGGGCCGTGGGCTACTTGGCCAGGGTTAAGATCCGCGGCCGCTACTATATGCGCGTGCAACATGCAGAAGCCGGCAGGAAGCGGACGTGCCACCTGGGCAGAGACATAAGTGAGCTTAGAGAGACTCTGGAGCGGGTGCTCGGGTCCAGCTCCACAAATATAAAGATGGTGCAGATACCTGGCGGTGACTTCCACATCGCAGAGCTGTTGCGCCCGCGGCTGGAGCGGCTGTGCCCAAGGTCTAAGTGCACCTTCGTCGAAGTGTTCGGCGGTAGCGGCTACATGTCGCAGACAGTGAGCCGCGAGGTGTTCGGCAACATCATCTACAACGATATAAACAGCATGTTGGTAACGCTGTTTAGGTACGTCAAGGAGCACCCAGAACAGCTGGCCATACTCCTTTCCCTCCTGCCGTACAGCCGCGCCTACTACCGCATCGTCACAGACCTGCTGAAGACCTGTCGGGACTTCGGCTCACTGGTGGCGGCGGCGCTGATATTCTACGCATACAACACGTCGTATGCCGGCAAGATCGGGAAGGGCTTCGCCTACTCCGTCAACCCGACTAAAAACGAAGCCAGGGAGTTCAGAAGCAGGGTCTGGGCCGTCCTGAGGTACGCCGATGTGTGGAGGGACATCATAATCGAAAACCTGGACTTCAGAGAGGTCATCAAGAAGTACGACTCGGAGCGGACGGTGTTCTACCTAGACCCGCCGTATGTAGACAGGTCGGAGGACTACTACGGCACACCGTTTACCGCCGACGACCTGAGGGACATGGCCGCAATGCTGACGCAGATACGCGGCAGGTTCCTCCTCAAGCTGGACTACAAGACATACGAGCTGGTAAGCGACGTGTTGACAAGGGATAAGTACGCCGTGGAGGTGGTGGAGCGCACGCGGTACATGAAGAAGGTGAAGGGCGGGCAGAGGGACAGGTGGCTACTCACGCTGGTGAGCAACCCTCCATAGTGCAAGAACTGTAAGGGGCCTCCGCCTAAAAGACGCCCATCATCTTATCTATGCACGCCTTCCAGGTGCTGGAGGTTGCCTACGAGGCGGCGGCTAATCCGCCGTGCGGCGACCATGAAGCGCTTAAGAGATATGCAGAGAGGCTGAACAGCATCCATACACCTGGCTGGAGCTTCCTGCTGAAGATCTCGACGCAGATGCACCTCGGCTACGCCGACCCGAAGCAAATTGCCGTCATTAAGAGGGGGATATTAAGGACAGTTGAGAGGTGTAGCGGCGACAACCTGTCAATCTACTACTTCGCCCTCTCAGCCATAGACAGAATTAAACCGCTTTGCCAAAATGTTGCTTTCAGACCAGAGACCGGGAACCCGTAGACAGTTGCGACGCGTCTCCATCGGCGGGCGGTGAATGCGGCAAGGCTACATACACAACTACACTTGTTTAAAACGCCAGTTTTTGGGCATATTCATCCAGTTTTTTTCCAGACACCCCTCTGATCCTGCGTTATTGCCACATAGGGCCCGCAACGGACGTCAAAAACACGTCTGCGTTCTTAAACTCTTCCATGTGGAGAAAAGAGAGGGTTTCAGATGCGTGCCGTATACGCCGCAAGGCGTATTTTCCCAATTTCTTTTACTATGGCTATGGCCATTTCCACGGCTTCATCATCAAGCACATTGCGTGCAACCAAAGCCCAGATGGCGAATTCTGCAACCTCCGGATTTTTCTCAACGCTGTTCACGTAATACAGTAACTTTTTGCGAGTTATAGATATCGGCAATCTATCAAGATAATTGTAAAATGCGAGAATTAGCGCCCCTACTCTTATTTTCACGCCGCTTGCAGATATGCACCGACTTTTGTGGCACAACACGTCGACCTCTTTGTTGCTCAGCAGTATCTTGTCTTTTATTACGATGTTGCCTACTCTTACCACGCTTAGGCCGCCGTCGGTATGTGCAACCCAAGTTCCCGCACTGACGGCATATCTAAGGGCGCCGTCCCTGCGAACGTCGATGTATGGCAAAATTTTATGTATGTGGGCAACATCCTTTATAAATTCTTTGGGTTCCATGTCATCTATCCGTTAAGCTGTCTTATAAACGTTTCATCTGTAGCGCAGTCGACGGGTGCCAGGATCTCTCCGGCCGCCGCGGGGCCCAGCGGCTTCAGCACCGCCAACACATCCAGCACTCCACAGGAGCGACGCCTGCAGGGATTTGTTGACAGGGATAATTATCCCTGTAGGGGAATCCCTGCAGGCATTCTGGCACAATTTGCCTCCGGTGCACAAGCTTTTTAGTACGACTTCTAGTTGCGGAGAACAGCCCCTCTGCGCCTAACCAGCCAGGTTTATAAATCTGCAGAGTTTGTGTTATAATGAAAATGCCTGAGTCGGAAGTTAAGGAAAATAGACAGAATCCCCGGCTCTCCGATCTCGACAGGCTGGCGGAGATCATGCCCCCCAGGCGGATGATCTACTGGCCGTATTTAATTGGGATGTGGAGCGTGGGATGATCTACGTGGTTAAGAGCTTTGACGAAGATTTGCGGGGGGCTGTGGATGTGGATAAGTATTTCGATGAGGCTAAGAACGTCGCTGAAAAGCCTAATAGGGACGGCGTACGCCGGCGCGTATCAAGGACAGAGGGGCGTCACGCCGCCAAAGGGGCTTATGGGGGAGTGCTGAACGCCATTCCTTTTTTCTCTACGGCTGACATCTGCCCAGCGCCGCATCTCTTGTCTACTTCGCCTAGCTCTATGAGCGGCTCGGCCTCTGAGCCGCAAATGTGCAATGTTTAAAAACGTTGGCACTTCTTGCATATATGGACGAGCTTAAACGGTTCCTATACATAGCGGCGGCCAAGGCCGAATTAGACAGCCGCATAATAGGCCTTGGGGACGTAGAAAAGGCGTTGCAGTACATATGGAACGCATACGAGCTGGCCGACGGCAACGAGAAAAAGTTGCTAAAACGCGCCTACGACGCGATAAGCAACGGCGAACTATGGAAGGCCAGACAGATTCTGGAAAAGATACTCGGCAACCGTCTTACGTAGAAGAATTCTGATTTTTTCCATTCTCTTTTTGGCCGTCGGCTTTACACTGATTTGCTGTGGTTCTGGCCTTTATATATACGGCACCAGATTCAATGCGATGTCGAGAAGATGCGCGGCGTCGAGATGCTGACGATGAACCAACATTTTTGAACTAGCGTATCACGTGGAACTGCTGTATTGAGCTTAATCGTGAGGAATTTTCATGTACATGGGTTTCCCTACAGGGGTAATCATCCCCGTTGGCCAATTCTTGCCGTCGCTGAATAAGTTTAAAAATAGGCGCTCAAGTTGTCTATATGGAAGTATTAAAGAAAATCGAAGAGGTGTTAAAAGTCAAGGTTGAAAGCGTTGAAGAGGTGAAGGGGAAGACCTTCCCCCTCTTCGATACTGTAAGCATACGCGGCATAAAGCTGGCGCTTATAAAAAACCCGTTATTTGTAGTAATTGGAGACGACGACGTTTACGAAAAGAGAGTGGAAGGAAACTTCATTGTCGTAGAAACTGACAATGGATACATTTTGGCGCGTTACACAGGCGAGCCTAACATTGAGGCTCTGCGCGACGCGGATTTCGTCCACTGGGCTACAGAAGAGGAAGAGGTGGAACATGGAAATGAAGAGGAAGTTGGTAAAGAGAATGGAAAGGACGAAGAACAGGAGTCTGGCGGAGAAGGTGGTCAAGACGAAGAACAAGACGGAGACGATCCGGTTAAGGAAATCTTGAAAAAGTTGCCAGATTGGGCAGATGGTGCTGTGGTTGTGAAGAAAAGCGGTGATGTGATTGTCTTGCCGATTAAGAAGTCTACGAAGAAAGATGGATACTATGCTTCGGTCTCCTGGAGGCCGCTTGACGTGCAACTTAATGAAAGTTTCATCAACCACATAGTAACAAAGAATGGTAAGACGCTTAAAGCAAACGTTTATGTGGGCGACAAGTACATAAACATCTTTGCAGGCCCCCGTTCCTCAAACAGTCCCCGGAAGAGGGGCGGTTACTCCGGGCGGCGGCGGTAAACCCCCTCTTTTTTCCCCAATTCACCTCTGGTAAGCTAAACTTTTAAGGCGTGTAGGGGATTTCATGAACAGGTGGCTAACAGTGGGAACGCTGGCGGTGTTGCCGGTAGTCGTAGCGGCGTTCGCCCACGGGGCTGGCGGCACGTGAAAGGGTGCGGCTAAGTGGAAAGGGCATGTTGTCAGCGCCGCGCTGAACATGGCCACGAGGCAGGTCACTATCTCCGGCGGCGGCATAAAGGCGGAGCTTACGGTGGATGTGGTTGGTGTAAACGTGTCGCGGTTTGGCCGGGTGGTGTATGGCACGGGCTCTGTGGAGCTAGGCGGCGTGTCATACACGGCGAAGTCCGTGTCGGGCTTCCTAGGCAGAGACACTGCACACCATATACACGGGAAACGCCTTGATCAAGGTTATGTATCACAGCGGCATGTGCTACGCCGTGGTGAAGCTATTCGGCACGGCGGGGCTCCAGCGGTTCAACGGCACAGCCACACCCACAGTATCGTAAACCAACATTTTTCCTCTTCTGTTAGCTTGCTTTCGGCTTATGGCACTCCTCACCATAGCGCAATGCTCCACCTCTACGAAGACGGCAGTTCATCCAGCAACAGGAGCCCAGGCGTTGTTTAAGTGATCCCACTTTTTGCGCTACATATATGCCTACAGGGATAACCCTACAGGGATTGGTTCACAGGGATAATTATCCCTGTAGGGACATCCCTGTTAGTAATCCCTGTAAGCGTGTGGAGGTGTCGTCTTCGGCGTTTTCTGCCGGCGGGTTGGCGCTACGTCTCGGCTTGGCGGTGGAGGGCTGTGGCCATGTGCATGAGGGCTTCCGCCGCATGGGGGGCCGTGTTTCCCAGCGTCTTCAGGGCCTCGTGCAGGGGGGTCTTGGGGTTTATCTTCGCCCGTCTCAGCGTGGCGTTGAGCTCCTCCAAGATGTCCTCCACGCGCACGGCCTTGAGCCAGTCTTGGCCGTTGAGCGCCACGTACCGCCTGGCGCCCACCTTCACCGTGTAGATCTTCCTCCGCTTCATGAGGCGCTCGATGTAGTACTGCACTGCGCCGTAGGTGACGCGGAGCTCCTTGACCAGCTGGTACACCGGGAGGGGCCCCCTCTCCTTCAACAACCGAATGATCTCCTCCTCCACGGCCGCATCAGCTTCAGCCGTGTTAAGGAATCAAATCGACATATTCAGCAACCCGTTAAATATGCATGAACGTCTACGAACAGCTGGCTAAGGCAGGCGCCAAGGTGATTTACTTCTGCGCATACTGCGGCCGCGAGTTTGAAGACTTGCCCAAGCTACCCACCAAATGCCCGCAGTGCGGAAGGAAGCTGGCGGACTTCAGCAAGCCCGTTGTGGAGCCTGCGAAGCCCCGCACAGCTCTGAAAAGATAGACGGAAAAAGATGGAGTTAGAGGTTCTGGGGAAGCTCGTGGATGTCAAAGAACTGTTGCAGGTACTCAATTATATCCATGTACCGCGCATCGGCGAACACGAAAACGCGTTTTCGAGGAACCTCTTCGTGCCGTTCGCCATCGCGTGGCCGTAAAATACGCCCCGCCAGCTGTACCGCTTGCACGCCTTCGACTTTGTCGGGGTCCCTCCCCTCCGCCCGGAGGCGCCTCCGGGCGGGGGGCGGCAGGCTGATTCCGGTGAGTATCGCGGCATCGTAATGGGGCAGGTTGACGCCGACGCGCATCTTCCCCCAAGCATCGGCCAGCACTACGCCCTCGGGCGGCGGATTCAGCGGGTCGTGAGAGGCCTCAATAGACGCCGAGATGGCCATTCTGGCCGATGCCGTTGCGAAAATAATTATGCGCTTAACGCCGAACTTCTGCCTAAGCCACCTGATTATAAGATGGAGCTGGAGCCCAAGGCCTTCGTATCGATCTTTGAAATAAAACCTGGCCTCGGGCTCAACATAAGCTTTAGGCTTTATCTTCGGCTCTATTACTATCTTTCTGCCCCACCCCTCCGGGGGCCACCCGGGAGGCGGGGTGGCGGTGGCGGCGAAGATGCGCACCCGTTGCGGCAACTCATACAGATCCATGCAATGCAGTTCATCTGCCTCTATCCAGCAGGTCTTCTTAACGGCGTTGTAGAGAGACCACAATTTGTCCTCAATCTTCGGGTCTCCTTCGACGTACAACTTCTCCTCAACTAATTCTCTTATTACAGCTACGTTGCTGAGCTCCTCGGCCCCCACGCCGAGGAGTTGTGCAATTTCAAACAGCTTAAACGTCGTTATCAGCGGAATAAAGAACTCATGTGCCTCGTCGATGAACAACATATGCAACAAATGCAGAATCTTGTTCAGCCTTCCGTAGTGCCCAAGTATGATACAGTACCTGTGCAACACGTTCTCTTGCGCCCAGTAGCCGCACACGTCTTCAGGCGCCTGCCTTTCTACGTCCTCATACGTGACAAAGTCGCCAAAATCGACGTCTACGTTGCGGCTGTACAGCCGACAGCGTGGACAAAACCTCTGCGGTATAGACCATTGATAGACGCAGTACTGCCCCGCCCCGGCTGTGAGGATGGCGCGGGGCGGGTTAGGCAGTTCCTGCAACATCTGTTGCAATTCTTTCCACTTCTCCATCAGCAAAAACAGCGTCGGTTCAACTAAAGCCACTTTCCAGCCCTCATTTGCCAACAGCGCCAACATCTTCAGCATCAGCGTTGTCTTTCCCCACCCAGTTGGCGCTATCAACATTACGTTGACGCCTTGCTTGAGCATAGAAATAAACTCTTTAATCAAAAGTTCCTTGTTAGAATCCATAGCCTATATGCCACATACGCGCACGTTGAACCGCCCCACCACATATTCTTCAAAACGCCAACAGGGATTTCCTTACAGGGATAATTATCCCTGTTAGGTAATCCCTGTAGGTTATCCCTGTCGGCGCATCAAGGCGCCGTGAAGGCGGTTGATTCGACATGTGGAGAAACTGTGGGATAGATATGGAAGTAGTTGTCGTTGGTAGAGACAATGCTACAGTTGAAGAGTTGCGGCGACGCGGTATGAAGGTTATTGTGGTGCCCGGCGACGAAGTAGTTGTCTACGTTAATTTCCCCCATACTGGGTTTCAAGAGTTGGCCGGCGAGGACGCAGAGCGCTACATCCAATCCATCTTGGCAGAGTCCGCATACTTTATAGAGTATTATTAACCCCTCTTTTTCCCTATTCTTTCTAATTCTACTTGATGGCGCAGAGGAGGAAGACCATGGATTTAACTGTAGTAGAGACTGCCAGCGTCTGTCCCTTCTGCAGGGGCGCCTTAGAGCTTGTGGAGGACAGCCGCTACGTCTGGTTTGGGTGTAGGCGGTGCATGAGGTACGTCAGGAGGGATAAGAGGGAAGTCGTGAAGAGGTTTGTGGACTACAGAAAGAGGAGGTTTGACTGGGTTGGCATAATGGCTGTGCTGCACCAGCTTTACACAAAATAACCTTTTTTTCTTGAGGGAAAAAAGGGGGTGTTGTGATTATCTCTTCCTGCCTAGGAGTCTGTAGACCTTGATGCCTGTATATGGCGATGCGGCGACGGCGAACATCATCGGGCCGCGGGCGGTCTGCTTCTCCACAATTTCGTATTTGTCCGTTTCGAACGCCTGCTTCGCCTTTATGTCGTAGAACTTCAGCTTCTGCTTAGACATGAAGCGTGCGGACAAGCCGCTATTTAAATCTATCGTGGAAAATCCAGGCTATTCTAAGTACTCCATCTTCTCTTCGATGTATATGCCTCTCAAAAGCTCAAGCGCCGGCTTCTGCCACACCACGTACGTCCTGCCGCCTGCTACCTCGTAGGCGATGACGACGTCTCTTGATATCCTCCACAGCCTGCCGCACCGCTCGGCCGGGCGGCACTCCTGCCTTATGCGGTAGATGCTTACGGCTTTGTCGCATTCGTACACCTCGCCGCCGGAGACGTAGAGTATCCACCCCCCGACCTCGGCCCTCCGGCCGGGCATGGCGGCGAGGGCGGCGCCGCAGTCTCCCTCCTCGAACCGCCTGAGGGCGGTTTCGACGTCCTTCCTCACGCAGAGGTGGCCGTTCGCCAGCTTGAAGCATCCGGGGAGGGGTTGCTCAGAGAAGAAGTACGGCTCCTCCACTACGCACCAGTACAGCCTGCCCCTCTGTCTGCACTTTGCGCCGAGGGGCCTGTCGCAGAGGACGTACTTCTTGTGCAACCAGTCCACGTAGCATCCGAACCTCTCAAAAAGCCGCTCCAAAATTACGGCCGTTACCTCTTTAGGAAGCGCCTTGTCGATGCTGTTGATCCTGTGCAGTACGTCCTCCACCACCTTCCCCTCGTAGATCAGCTTTACGTTTGTCCCAACTGTCTTCCAGTTGACCACGTTACATATATCACCTCCAGCTTTTAAACCTGACGCCTTGGCGCGGCGGCAACAAGTGCACAAAGAACCGAAGGTCGACTGGAAGATGGCGTTTGGGAAAGACGCCGTAGCGATCAGCTTGACGGGAGACAGAATCAGCATGGACGTCAAGCCGTAAAGACGTAGAGCAATAAGGGGAGAGACAGATACTGCCGTAACGCTTATGTGTATAAATGAGGAAGACAGAGGAAATAAACACCTCTTTTTTCTTTTTGGAAAGTTTTGAAGACGGCGCCTAGTTGGCGGCGCCAGCCAGAGCCATGTATAGTGTCTTCCCTCCCGGATAGGCGTCCCCGCCAGCCCGAGGAACAAAGCTCTACTCTTCGCCGCCACACAGAAGAGGGGGGCCGTCCGGCCCCGGTCTGGGCGCCTTCCAGATCCACGAGTCTTCAGTCGGAGATAAAAAGGGGGCATAACGCCGTCTGTTCTTTGCGATGTTAAAGAAACCTGATTATTTGGCGTTAATTTTTTAAATGCGCCACATAAGGCATACATGGTATTCGAAACCATATACCTGCTGAGAGAAAGAGTGTTGTCTGTTGCTCAGAGCGAAGTGCAGATACCCATCAAGTCGCTCAAAGATGTAATTTTCAGAGAGTTGCTTGAGGAGGACAGCGTTGCAATATATCCATCGGAAAAGGAGCTGGACGAGGATTTAAAAACATTGCAAGAAATGTCTTTCTTAACCATCAGCGGAGATATGGTAGTAATTAACAGAGAGAGCTTCCTCAACGCAACAAAATTTGTCGAAAGGCAGGAAGAACTGCTTAAAGATGATAAGTATGCAACGGCTTTATTTGCTAAGTTGAAACAAAGAGCGCAACGCATCCAGGTTCTTCAGCAGGAATCAACTCAGTAAACCACCCTTTTTTAAAACAAGCTTTTGTTCTTTCTGTCCTGGCAGGAATCGGTGAGAAACTCCGTTTCTCAGAAAGGAGACGTGCCGCGCAGGTCTATGTTGAGAGGGCCGCTGGCTACAGCAAGGGGACGTCTTTGAGCTGGCTTAGGAGAGTCCTCGCCCCGGGCGGGGTCATCGGGGCTGGCTGGCGCCGCCGCGTCTAGCTATGAGCCGCATACAGAAATGCCTACCTTTTTAAGCTTGTTGCCGACAGGGATTTGTTCACAGGGATAATTATCCCTGTTGGGGAATCCCTGTCGGCGGCATTGGGAGTTCCTCTTAATACAGGTACGTGTCTTAATTCATGGGAAAACCTCAAACCGATAATATCAGTAGGGATATGGCTGAATTGATCAATGCTATGATGAATAGCGACATTAATGCCCTCAAGAAGGTCATGAAACGCCATGGATATACAGAGTTGCACTTCGCTATCATGGAATGCAACATAAACAAGATTCGCAAGCTTCTCGATAAGGGGGCGAACCCCAACGCTAGAAACGAGACTGGCATGACGCCTCTGCATTACGCTACGAAAGATTGCCCCGAGGCGATCCCCATCCTCATTAAATACGGTGCCGACCCTCACGCCAGGGACGAGGGGGGCATGACGCCCCTCCACTACGCCGCACTGCATGGAGGCCTCAATGCCGCAGAGGCCTTGATTAAGCACAGCGACGTCAACGCCAGGGACAAAGACGGCCGGACGCCCCTCCACCTGGCGCTTGAATACGGCCACTGCAACGTTGCGTTGCTTCTCATAGGGTCTGGTGCCGACGTCAATGTTGCCGACAAAAATGGCGTGAGGCCGATCAACTACGCCGTAGAGAAGAAGCGGTGCTACGAAGTTGCCAAGTTGCTTCTAGAACGCGGCGCCGACCCCACCATCCCAGACGCCAGGGGACGCACGCCGCTGGATGCCGCCAGGCTAGGATGCTCTGAGCTCGCCGAGTTGCTGTCCGGAAAGTAACCCGTTTTTTTCTCCAGAGAATCAGAGGACTGTGATGGGCTGGAGGCGGAGGTACCTGTCGACCTTCGGCACCATGTGGATTATGTACCCCAGCGCCGCGGTGGCCACCGTGGTGAAGGTGCCGGTGACGCTGAGGTGCTTCGGCACCTCGTCTGGGTTGAGCGACCAGAGCCCAAGGCGGTAGCCCGCCTTCCTGTTTTCCTTGGAGCGGTCGTAGGTGAGCTTCACGAGGACGTACAGCTTCTCGGGGTCGCTGAGGGCGTCCAGCGCCCCCTTTCCCACGGTGTTGTCGTAGTTGGGCGAGGCGAAGAGGGTTTGGGCGCAGTCGATCGCGTCGCATATGGGCAACCACCTGCCGTCGGCCTCTGCGTGCATGTGGGCCCGCACGACGGCGGCGGCGTAGTGGGGGTACTTGAGGGGGTCGGCAAGGGCGAAGAGCGGCGACAGGTCGCACCTCCTATCGGCGCAGAGGATGTACAGCCGGTGCGCCGGGGCAGACAGCGGCGCAGAGGCGCCGTATGCGGGGGCCAGCTTCAGCCAGTACCTCCTCCACCCCAGCGACAGCTCAAACCAGGGGGGTGGCGGCTCCCTCCTTGCCCACCCCAGGAGAACCTCCGAAACCCCCACCTCCCCCTCCGCGACGCACTGCCCCCCGACGTCGGCCAGCCTGGCAGGCGGCAGAGCCAGCACAGGCGACAGCCTAACAGCCCTCCAGCCGTCTTTCGAGCTGGGGTCAACTTCGTTTGTTATGAAGTAAGCCCACCCCTTTGGACTGACCACGTGACCCATGCAAACCCTAAGACACGTTTTTAAAAACATCTACGCCGCCCAGAGACAAAACAAACAAGTTGAACCGGAACGTCGCAGGGATTCCCCTACAGGGATGATTATCCCTGTCAAGAAATCCCTGTTGGTTATCCCTGTTGGCGGCAGTAGGAATATAAACATGGTTCAACCATAAAGACATGGAGGAGGAAAGGATAATTCGGGGAGAACTATTTAATGTCTTAATTGAACTGACACTATCAATTATGCGTAGCAGGGAGCGTCAACAATAATCTCTTTTTTTCCTTTGGGAGGTCTTAAAGTTAGGGGGTTCCCTTTTATCTCCGGCCGGACGCGGGTTGGGGGAGGTTGGCGCCCCCCGGTGTTGTGCATGACGCGTTTGTTGCCGTGTCAGAGAGGTGTGTTGTTTAGCGACGGGTGGCGTTCTGCAGGTTGCATCTTTTTGCATCTTTTTGTGGATTTTTGCATTTGAAGAAAAGCGCTTTTATGTTATCCCTGTAGGCGTATATGTTTAAATACTAGCTGAATTTGTTGAACCATGAGTCAACCTGAACCAAAAATCCAAATCCCCCTGGAGATAAAGGTGGCGGAGGCTACTAAACTCCTTAGGGCCTACGGGCTGGCTGGGGAGGTGGTGTTTATGTCTAGGGAGGCTGTGGAGAGGCTGTGCGGGCCGCCTGTGGAGTCCAGGCGGATAAGCCAGCAGGCTGAGCTGGAGCATATACTGAAGACCACGGGGCGCTTCCCGTACGTGGTGTTCGCCTTCGTGGGAGAGGGCGGGGCGGCGTGTGTGCCTGATGCCAACTACTACGTCCGGGACGGCTTGTACGACGTCCACATTGTCCGTTGCGCCGACGGGGGCCTCTGCGCAGAGGTGGCGAGCAACATTGCGGCTGTGTTCAGAGTTCCGCTCCCCAAGGAGGCCCTCCTGAGGCTGGCCGACGAGCAGACCCTGTGTCAGCGCCACGCCCTGCCGCCTCATCTGTGCCGCACGCAACAGCAGCCTGAGGCAACGGCACAGGCCGTTGCAGTAGAGCCGCCTCCTCCGCCGCAACCTACTCCCGTACAGGTGAAGCCTCCTTCGATGGCGGCGGCCAAGATCAAGGAGACGCTTCAGCAGTTGATGCAACAGCAACGCGCAACAGAGAGGCCGGAGGCGCCTCCCGTGCCCGAAGCGCCGGACGTCAAGGCGGTGCTGAAGGCCAGCGGCTTGGGCTGGCTGGCGCCGGTGGTGGACGACGCCGCAACGGCGTCTGCGGTGAGGTTTGTAGTTGAAAACAAGGAGCTGTTGGACGCGCTTATGGATCCCGAGAAGAGGGAGGACTTGGTCAAGGCGGCCAAGGGCGGGGTTGCGCCGGGCCTGCCGGGGCTGGAGAGGTGGCCCGCCAAAGACAGGCAGAGGCTGGCGGAGCTGGTGTCTCAGTCCAGCGACATGTACGACTTCGCCTCCAAGTTCACCGCGTACCTGTTCGGCGAGCACTGCACCGCCGAAGTGGTGCAACTGATACTGAGCTACGTGGAGCAACGTAGCGGCGTAGACTGCAAAGCCGCCAGCAAGATGCTGAGGCGGTAGCCATGAGCCCAGCGCTTGCTAGGGAGCTCCTGGCGAAGACGGCCAGGAGGGAGGCGGAGCCGCACCTAGCAGATGCGGTGAGGACAACTGCCCTGCCAGAGGGCCTCTGTCTGTTGCCCGGCCTGCGCCTAGCGGATGTGGCGAAGAGGCAACCACGGCTGGGCCGCGGGGGGCCGTGACTGCGCGGACCTTGGCCGAGGCAGTTGGGGATCGGGAGCGGGTTAGGGAGGTTTTGATAAGGATCGCCAGGAGGGAGATAGAGGTGGAGCCGTGCTTCTGGTTCTACATCGTCGCAGTTATGGGGAGGGAGGCGAAGGGGGTGCTCGGCACTTCCATACCCAAATGCGTGGTGTGTGAGGCAGTGCGGCGCATCGTGCTGGACAGCATAGACCCGAACCGCCGGAACTGGGTGTCCTTGGACAAGCCCGCCAATATAATCCTGCAGTACGCCCGGCGCCATAAGTGCCAATACAGCGAAGCGGACAGGCGGATGGTGGTGCAACACGCCAGGATCATAAGCGCCCCCATCAGAGAGTGGGTGAGGGCGCTGGCTGACGGGGTGAACGGGTTGGCCGAGCACCAGTCAGTTTCGCAGTCAGTTTTACACAGCTACCTCTCCAGGCTTAACTGCTGTAGATGATAGAGGCTGTTGCGGCCGCCGCCTTTGTGCTCGCAGGCGTCTTGTATCTGGAGTTGCGGAGGGCAAAGAGGAAGGCCGCCTTCCTTGCGGCCGCCGTGGAGGGGCTGGCGGCCCACGCCGAGAGGCTGGAGGAGGCGTTGCGGCGGCTCGACGTCTCCGCATATGTGAGGGAGAGGGAGGAGCTCCGGGCGAAGCTGAGGGAGGCAGAGGAGGCGCTGAGGGCGAGGGAGGCGCCTCCGCGGGAGGGCAGGTACCTCTGGGTGAGGCCGCTGGCGCACATCGCCGTGCGGCCGGCGTCCAGCTACAAGGAGCTGTGGGTGAAGATCCCCGTCATAAACCTAGACGAGGCGAGGAGGGCCGAGGAGGAGCTGGCCAGGAAGCACGGCGTCGTGAGGAGGTGGGGGCTGGTGAGGGAGGCCATGTCCAAGACCGAAATAATCGGGGTGAGGCCTGACGGCGTGAAGGAGCGCGTCGTGGTGCCTGCGAGGCCGCCTGCGCTCTACCTGGAGGACTACAGGGTGGTTGCGTGGCGCCCCGCCCCCTACGCAGACGCCGTGCTGAAGCACGCCGTTAGGGAGGAGGGCGATGCGGCGCGGTAGGTGCAACGCCTTGGAGCACATGCGCATGCTCGTGCTCAAGGCGAGGGGGAACGTAGTCACGCTGAAGCTGAAGGCGCTCTGCGGGGAAAGGCGCGGCACCGTTGCGTTGCTGAGGAGGCTCGCAGACGCCGGGTACCTCAAGAGGATAGGCAACGGGAAGTACCTCCTGCAGAGGGGCACGCCGCTGTGGGAAGCCCTGGAACAGGGAACAGTTGCCCAGCTACTGGAGCGGCTGTACGACAGAAAATAACCGCAAAAAAGAGACATAGGTTTGAAGTAGCATGCAGAGGGGGAAAAGGAATCTATAAAATAAGGCAGTCGTCAGTCATATTCTCATATACAATGGCGTAGCAGTACCCCTCTACGGGGTCGTCAAAAACAACGTACCAACGTAAGCCGCGTCCCCGGCAGTAGGCTGAAGGGACAAATATTGATCCGTCTCACGACGCTGTCGACCATCCCGCTCTTCGAGGTGGGGTTCCCGTTATTTGTAGACGCGGAAGGAGAAGTACCTGTCGACGGACGCCTTCTACGGAGGTGGCCAGCCGACTGAGCCAGCCAATGAACAACGGCGTAGCAACCGCCGGCGATACGCGAACCAGGAGACGTGGAGGACAGCAGTTCCCTCTTTTTCATCTCTTAATTCAATGTTGGATTTGGCTGAGGCGTATTTCATGGAGAGAGACTATAAGAATCGAATCATATTCGACATCCGTTGGATGCGCTTAAAGAAGTATAAAAAAATGCTGTGGATCATGAAATATGTTACGCTGGAGGAAGAGATGAAGAGGATGACTTCTGCATTAAATCTTCCACGAAGCTGTGCTGATAATGCTACGGAGCTCGCCAAGCAGTTTGTTGGCCGCGGCTATTCGCCTCAGGCCCTCGTTGCCGCGGCGCTGTTTTTATCATGCCGCATGTTGAAGAGCCCGCGGCCAATAAGCGATTTTGCGAACTACGTAGAGGATCTGGAGAAGATGAAGAGGATCATAAGAGAGCTGTCAGTGTTGGTGAAAAACGTGCCGCAGCTGGAACACTACGTTGCGGTAATCGCGGCGAGGACTCAAGTGCCGCCTTCTGTTGCAAAATCAGCGGTGGAGTTGTTGCAGAAGAACAAGAAAGTCCTGCAGGGCCGGAACCCGTGGGCCGCCGCGGCCGCGGCTCTTTGGCTGAGCGGCGTAGACATATCGCTACTGAAGCAGTTTGCTTCGGCTTCAACCATCAAAAACATTGCACCGCTGTTAAAATAAACCCTCTTTTTCCCCCTATCAGCTTTATGCATTACGCGTAGCCCCGCCCTGCAGAGCCTGCGGACATGCTTAATTCCTGTTCTTCCCAGGTCATGGAAACTGAACTTGCCCAGAGCAAAGAGTAGAGAAATCCTCCTCCAGGAGGATGTTGCCTTTATGCTGGTCGGCACTGCAGGCCACGTCTCAATAAAACTCCGCCTTTTTCCAGTTCAACATGTCGTTAGACGCCGCCACAGACATGGAACCGTCAAAATCAAAACAAAAACTGGAAAGGTGCTATAACGCACTTGAAAAACAACTTATGCGCGAGAGAAAAGATCTCTGCCGCATCGCCATATTGGCGTGGATGCACATCGTTGCGAAGAAGTTCGGCGGCCTGCTGTATAAGCAGTTCAGAGAGCTCCTCCCCTACATGCTTGGCCTTAAGAAGCGCGACGGCTCGTTGACAATAAGTTGCAACGAAAAGGTTGTATGTAATGAACCGATCCTCTGCCTAAAGGCGTACCTCCTCTGCAGAAAGAGGTGGATGAAAAAGGAGCTGGAGAAGCTGGAGCCCGGGACGCCGTATGCGCGCATAGCACGGGTCGTCCTAGGAACTGCAATACCGGAAGAGTGCGGAGGACTGCCGCCGGAGTGCCGCTGACTTACAAAACCCCATTTTTCCCCAAATAGGAGAAAAAAGAAATTAGGTTATTTCTATCTCCGCCACAACAGCCCAGTTCAAAATTTCGTCGAGGTCGTCAGGACGAGGCACCGGGTCACAAGTTCCCCAGCACCTCGTCCTATCTTCCTCTTCTTCCTGGGGGACGTGCCCCCAGTCTTTTGTTTTCTCTAACACCATTTTCATTTTCTCTATTTCTACTATCGGTTCCATGTCTTTGTCTCTGCGTCTGTATTTGGTGATTTGCTTCGACCTAGCTGGCATCTTCTGCATGGAAGCTTGAAAAAGGCGTGTCGGCTCTCTTGGCGTCTGATGTAGGAGCAGGGAGGGAAAAAGAGGGGGGTTGGACAGAAGGTCAGAGGCACTCTATCTCGATGTATCTCATGTGGCGTCTAAACCGCATTTTGATGTCGTCCACGATTTTGTGGCACAGTTCTTTATCGATGTCGTCAAAGACGCCCCCTTCTAAATCCATAAGTGCAGGCTGAAGCTCATACATAGATGAGATGTAGCTAACTATCATTTTCATTACGCGGTGTGTTGTACGATCTAGCATCCCCTCTTGTATTCCTACCCTCAGTTCCATATGTTTAGCGGTGTATGCCGCTTTGTTGAACCGGCTTCGTAGCTACCTCTTTCAGCGCCCCTCTGCTGAGGCTTTGGAGCCAGCAGAGCCTGGCAACTGGTTGCAAAGATGTGGGAGCGGCGGACAACTGCTCCGCCGGCGGGCCTCTAGGTCGCCACTGCAGAGAGGCCGGTAGTTTGAAAAAAGGGGGTTGGCTTGGAAAAAGGTTTACCGTTTAATCAGTTTGTAGACGATTAGCGAAGCGGCAATGTTGAAGATGGCGGCGCTGATTAGTGAAAGCCAATACGCTATCGACACCGTAAGCCCTGTGGTTGGGAGTCCCGTGAGGCTTGAGAACCACTGCAACGCCGGGCCTGCCGCTAGTATATAAAGCGGTATCCCGACGAAAGGCACGAGCCCTATTAATGACAGAACTGCAAACAGCACCGCCAGCAACAGCCCTCCAAGAAAGGCGTCGAACGTCTTGCCGTATTCGAAGTACGATATCACCGCCACCAGCAGGATGTACAGTATCGGTATGCCGAGGCTTTTTGAATCCATTTGGTTGGGCATATCCTCAATATTGCGGAGGTTTAAAAAGATGGTCGGCGGATGAATTGGCCGCCAGCGAAGTGGTTCCAAGCACACCTGCAACGCAGTAGAGGCGTACCTCTTCTGCCGCTTGGGAGCGTCAAAGGTCTGAAGCTGTACTGCGTCTTGTGCTCTATGCGGGGATGAACTCGACATGTCACACTCTGTAGCGGAGAGGAGGATGCCAACAAAAGAGCGGGTGAAATCACGGGAGGCACAGTTCTGCAGTTAACATGTGTTAGAAAAATAGCACATACAGAGGGCTGGCGCCAGTGGACATGTGAACAAATGATGGCCCAAGAGAGACAGTTGCTCAACGGCCATGGAGACGGGAGCCCTGGGCAGTTTCTACGACTAGGGAGAGACCGAAAGACGGGGATTCCGAACAAGTTTAAATACCTCTGTGTTTGTTAGGTCATGTCGGGTTGGGACAACTGCGGCCACGAGCTCACGCTTGTTGACTTCGGAAGGTGGGGAGATGCAAGGGCCGTTGCCGCTAAAGTGTTGATGAACAGCGCGTTGCATCAAATGTTGCCGCGGGGCCACATAATGTACGTCTGTCCGGGGTGCGGCATGGTTCAGACGGGCTGGAGCCGGCTGTTGAGGCCGAGGTGCCCCTTAGACCGCGTCGAAATGGTGGCTCCCGAGCTGGTTAGGGACAACTTCAAGTTGCTCGAAAGGCTCTCGGATGTGTTGTCCGTGAAGCTGATGTTGCTGGAGATCGTGGCGAAGAAGTACGCGGGAAGGCCGCCTGACTGGTGGCGCCTCTACTTCCCTCCCGCAGTCGAGGCCGCGTTTGTCGACGACCCCACCGTCTTCAGGTACGCCTGGTGGCGCAACGCGGCAGAGGCGTACCTCCACCGCCTAGACCAGGAGCGCCACTACGAGGTCTTAACCTACCTGAGGAGGGCGGTTGCCGACTACCTCTTCTTCGAACTCTGCGTCGAGATAAACCCGCAACATGTAGCTACGGCGCCTCCCGGCGCCGTCTACGACGAAAAAAGAGCCGTCTACAAGATAGTCGAAAGCCGTAAAAGTTTATATTGCCAAACACTATGTACGCCATGAGAGAGCGTTGCTTGGCGTGGCGGGGGTTCAGCTGTAAGTTCACGTCGCCGACAAACTACTACGGCTGGCACGTGTTCGAAAAACAGCGCCGCCTCCTCGCGGAGAGCTGGCGCCGGTGGACATGCGAACAACAGGTGGCGCCGAATTGAAGACCGGCAAAACCTCGCTACGCATCTGAAACAGTTCATTTTTTCCGGGGCTCAACGCCACACTATGGTGAGAACATTCAAAGATTGGTATGTGTTAAATATGTTAAGAACCATTAAAGGCA
>Ga0326762_1000357_pt1 | contig 22288 bp, 21 predicted proteins | sample NORPS_S_FD_207669 | JGI IMG/M metagenome (GOLD analysis project Ga0326762, IMG submission 207669) | Hot spring sediment microbial communities from Norris Geyser Basin, Yellowstone National Park, WY, United States - NOR.PS_S | ecosystem: Environmental > Aquatic > Thermal springs > Near-boiling...
AATCCCTACATGCCGCTGGAGATAGGCCTGGCGTGGCATCCTCTATTCAACGCGCCTTATATACCCGCAACTACGCTCAAGGGCGCCCTTAGGGCGGGGGCGCGGAGAGGCGCCTGCGGATTGCCGCTGGCCGATCTGTTCGGATACGTGGGGCAGGAGGGGGCGTTGGTCATAACCGACGCCCTCCCCACCACCTCGGCCGCCGTAGAGCCGGACGTAATAACGCCGCACTACAAGGAGCCGGACGTCAGAGAGGACCGCGCGGAGCCGATCCCCCTCGTCTATCCCGTGGTCAAGCCCGGCGCCACCTTCGACTTCTTTGTGGCGTCCCGCTCCATAGAGGCGCAATGCGCCAAGGAGATATACGGCCTAATCAATGAGGCCCTGGCGGAAGGCCTCGGGGCGAAGACCAGGCTGGGGTACGGCATAGTCAAGCTCAGATAGACAGGTCCAGCCCCTTTCTGAAAAACACAACAAACTTTTATTAACGATTAATGACTTCAATATGCTCATACAAATCAAGACCTTGAAGATGCTGAAGGATGTGGTTATCGAGGGCGATAAGGTGGTCCTCTACGGGCCCAACGGCTCTGGGAAGTCCACGGTGATCCACTTCCTGCTCCTAGCCCTCACCAAGCTCTCCGCGGGCCAGTACTACAACAGCGACGTGCTGCCCGGGCCGGTGCTGGAGAGGGCGAGGGTCGTCGTGAATTTTAGGATGTTCCAGGTGGATATAGACGGATACAACCTCTCTGCGAGAAGGGACGACGGGAGTTGGTGGAGTAGCCCCGTCACAAGCTCCGACGGCTGGAAGCAGGAGCTAGTCGTGTGGCATGTAGACGAGGTTAAGGCGAGGCAGATCGGTGCCGTGAGGGAATGCGGGACCGTCTTCGGAGGGGAGGAGACGCATTTCGTCGGTGACCTAGAGCTATTCGTTGTGCGTTGCCCCGAGGTCGCCAGGCGTCTCTACCTGGAGGTCTATTACAACAGATCCTACGACCCGGATCTGGGCTGGATTCCCATAAGGCATCTCTCCTACGGCCAGAGGAGGCGGCTGGCGATTGAGGCGGCGCTGGAGACGGGGGACTTTGTGGCCGTCGAGAACTTCGAGGCGGGTCTCCACGTGGACTACATAGCGGAGCTTATCAAGCAGATAGCTGAGTCAGACGCGGCGGTGGTGCTTGAGACCCACAGCGGGCTTGTGTTGCGGCTCGCCATGAGGTACGGACTACATGCGTACTACATAGAGCAGGGTGCTAGGCGTATCGAGCGGCTGGACGATGTGGGACTCTTCCAGCGGGAGCTCTCCGCGTACCAGGCAGTGGTGCCCCATGGCGGCAGTTAAGACGTTGCGCCTCAACGACGGCGAATGCGTTAAGGATAGTTGCATTGTTAACTTCTCGGCCGACTGCTGTTGCACCGCAGATCCCCAAGAACAGTGCAATTCTCCGCATCAATGTTGCCAACGTTGTAGCGACGGCGTTCCGCCCAACGTCTCGATCGTCGACTATATCTGTAAGTGCGGTCCGTGGTTTTTCGCCGTCGAGGTAACCGAGAGGACGGACGCGTGGCATTACAAGGAGAAGCTCGTCGACAAGCTGGAACAGACCCGGGCGAGGTTCAGGGACCTCCAACCGATATTGGTCATAGTTTCCAGAGAGCTCAAGCTCGATAGAGAGACGAGGGATTACTTCAACAGACGCGGAATAAAAGACGTGAGGGTGGTTAGGCCCTATAAGAGCATATGCTCCTAGTTTTGCTTAAGAAGGGGAGTTGCAGATCTGCGCTGGATGCCGTGGCTGGGGTTCTTGGTCCCCTCGAGGGGAGGGGACCCGAGTACCTCGCGGCGGGGGGAGGGGTAGTGGTGCTGTGCCACGAGTCGGAGGGCGCCGCTGAGCTTCTAGACTCCTCGTGTCCTACGGACTACTTGGTCCTGCACCTCAACACAGGCGACTACTATTCCCCCTCCCAAGTGACCCCCGAGGCTGTGTTGCGCTACAGGGAGGAGCTCTGCGCCATTCTCGACAGGATGCGCGGACTTTACTACCTCGCGGTGGCCACCACCCAGCCCTACCTCACGGTATATGGGGTCTATTTCGGCAAGACGCCGCCCCCAGTGGTAGCGCTCGGCGTAGAGCTCGGCGATGGCGAGTGCGCAGAGCGCCTCTACCGCGCCATCGCCGTCAGCGACGTGGCTCAACTCGACCTCCTGCCCGCGCCTCCGCCGCCCAAGCCGGAAAAGCTCTGCGGCAAATAGCGCCGGAGGAATCGGCGCGACACTTGGCGCGAGGCCGGACCGGAGCATCGTCGCACCGGCCAGCGAGAGAATAGTCACTGGGCGCAGATGCGCACCTGTGGTGTTGCCCATCGAGAGAGGCTCTGAAGCGGGGTGTGGGGATCTGGGAAGACCCGCCAGCAGAAAGATGTCTCGGGTCTAGCGTGCAGCGATCCGGCTCGACGGCGGTTGATAACATTTAGGCCTGTCCTTTCTGTGGAGTCTGGATGCTCAGATCTAGAGTGGGCTTCTGATATAGACTGTATATCGAAAGGGGCGACTGCAAATATGCCTGAATCGACGAGCACAGCTTCGCGATCGTGGAGAATATAGGGGTCGTAAAATGATATAGGCAATTTATCCGGGGGATATATGCCGGATAGGCTGAGGGTTGAGCTGTCCCCGGAGGAGCTACGCCTTGAGTAAGCCCGTCTGAGGCGCGTGTTTGCAACGTCCCCCGCAACCAGCCACGCCGGGTTGCAAGCCTTAAGACGAGTAGTGGCCAAAGAAGTCGTTGGGTGTTACGGAGATAAGGAGGGATGTTTTTTAAAGAGTAGTTGTGGGGTCGCCATGTGGATAGCCATTCTAGCGTCCAGGGAGGTCAAGCGAAACAAGCCGTATAGGGTTCGGAGGATGGGGGAAGACATGGTGTTTTGGAGGGATGGCGACGGAAAAATAATGGCTTTGAACAACTATTGCCCACACAGGCAGGCATTGCTGTCTCAGGGCAAGGTCGTTAATGGATTGATTCAATGTCCCTACCACGGCTTTGAGTTCGACGGTGCGGGTAGGGCGGTGCACGTCCCAGCGATGGGAAGGAGCCAGAGGCCCCCCAGCTATCTTAGGGCTAAGAGCTATGTGCTGTACGAACAACATGGCATAGTTTGGATGTGGTACGGTCCGGGGCGGCCGGAGGCGCCGCCCAGGTTCTTCGACGATCTTAAGGATTTCGAGGCCTATGCGGAGTATTGGGAAACGTGGAACATCTCTTTTCCACGGGCAGTGGAGAATCAGCTCGATGTATTTCATCTGCCCTTTGTGCACCACAATACCATAGGGAGGGGCAGTAGAACGTTGATAAACGGCGTTGCCGTGAGGCAAATCGACGACCTTACATTCGTCTGGCACGTCGTTGCTGAGAAAGATTTGGGGCAGAAGCCTAGGTTGAAGCTGGACGTCGACCCTCGGGAAGCCGGCGTTTATCTTGAGTTCATTTACCCCAACCTGTGGCAGAACCACATTTCGGAAAACATGAGGATCCTGGCATTCTTCGCCCCGGTGGACTCGCAGAGAACCGCTGTCTACATACGTTATTATATAAGACCCACAGGCATAAAACACATCGATACGGCTCTTGCCAGGTTAGGCATGTTTCTCAACGTCTACATTCTTCACCAAGATCGACGCGTAGTGGAGAGTCAAAATCCAGCCATAATAGGCGATAAGCTAATTGCCGCAGACCTTCCCATAGCAATCTTTAGAAGAATGCTTCTCGAAGACAAAGAATTATTAAATAGACTTAAAATAAAAGTTGTATAAATTCCTTGTAGATCATTGTTTAATTAATAGAAGCAAAATAGATTGCGATGTAATAAATAGGAGGCTGAAATTGAGAGATGCAACGTACTGAAAGCCCTAGGGCCTACCACAGAGCACGTATATTCTTAACACACCCTCCGGGGGAGTCCTCATCGGCTAGCCGCATAGGCGGAGCCCGACCTTCTGCGCCGATGGCGGGCTCATCTGCACGCGACGGTAGTCGGCGCCGCAGGTATGCACTCCGCAACGCCTGGTTCAGAGAGGGCTCAAGGCTTTTGAAGGTGTGGCCGGCGTCTCTACGGCGGCAGACGGGCCGTCGTCATCCACACCTCAGCGCGGCGCTCCACGGGCCGTGGAGGGGGGGTTGCCGGCCCCGCCGATGTGGAATAAGTTTTTAATGTCAGTACGGTGGGCCCCTCGTGTTGGGGGCTGTCAAGTTCAGGGTGGAGCGGCGCGTCGTGGACGAGGAGACAATCTGGCGCCGCCTCTCTAGGCTGGAGGACATGCCCAAGTACTGGGGCGGCCATAGGCGGGTCGAGGTGCTCGGCGTCAGCTCGGGCAGATACTCCCTCAGGATAACCTTCGCCTTCCCCGGACCCCTCAACGTGGGGTACGCCGAGGCGGCCGTCGACGAGGCTAGGCGGGAGGTTCTGCTGAACTACGTCAAAGGCCCCTTCAGAGGCGTCGTGAAGAACTACGTCTCCGGCGGCGTCCTCGTCAGCGATTGGGATGTCGCAATCAACGCCTTGTTCATCCCCCTCAAACCCTGGATATCCTCCCACTTCCGCAAGGGAGCCGAACGCGCCCTTGAAAGGCTCACAAGCCCGTAGCGGCCCCCGCCCCGGCGCCTGTTGTGAACCGCCTCGGCGAGACCACATAAGGGCACCCCCGGCGCAGATGAGAGGAAGACCTATTGGGGCATCCTGATGCGCCACGGCGGCGGCCCGTATTCCACCCGCGGGGATCCCCAGCACCGAAAAGCACCTACCTCAACTAAAACCAGCCCAAGGCTTAGCCATAATTAAGATTAAACAGAAAGGATGACGATGAGTCGCAGGAAGACCGCAGTCAAGATCTGCAACCCACAGATCAGCAGAAAATGAGCAGAAACCGAGCTGATCGTAGACGTAAGTAGCACGTACGCGTGGATAAGGAGGGAGAGGCTTGAGACGATAGGCGTAGAGCACAGCAAGGCCCAGAAATTAAGAATAGAGAGGGGGTAGGGCGGTAATCAAGCACCTCGAAGTGGAGTTACTTTCTTTAGGCGTACGAGAGCCGCATCATGGGAAGATATCTTAGGGAGCTCCTAGGCGCCGGAAATCGCCTGCGGCCAAAGACGTCGTAGATGCGTGACTGCGTCGAGCCTGCTCGTTTGCTCCTCGCCGCATTCGCGGTGCTCTTTCTTAGCGTTCGGCGTTTGACTGCTCGAATCGGCGGGGAGGTTGGGCGGATGCGCGTCTCTTTCGCGGAGAGGTTCGGAGGGGCTGTGACACGCCTGCCCCTCGGCCGTGGCCGCTATAAGTTCTGGCGGCGCCCTCTTCAAGATAGTTGAACTTTGTTGACGAGGGGGTTAACGGCGGACTCGGGAAAGTATTTTAACAGGCGCCCAACATGTGTCATGGCGGAGATCACGGTGGGGAGGTGTTATAGAGTTTCTCTTGAGAAGCTTCGCCAGTTTCCCTGGGGCCGCTACGTGAAGTTCGCCTTCCTCTTCGGCTCGGCCGCCGCGGGAGGCCCCGCGGAGGATATAGACATAGCTATCCCTAAGGCGGATCTGGAGACCTACTCCGAGTTGCTGGCCGACCTGGCCATGTGGCTTGGCGTCAGAGAGGACTACATAGACCTAGTCGAGGTGGGGCCCGAGACGCCCTGCCCACTAGTCCTGGAGGCTTTGAGAGGCGTGCCTCTGCACGTCGAGGACTGGGACCTCGTCTTCCGCCTCTTCAACGTCTGTCAAGACTGGGAAATAGACGCCAAGAAGCTCCAGCTCCACGAGACTTTGGTGGCGCGATGGCGCGCATAAAGGCGCTGGCTGAATACCTGCTTAAACTCACAGAGTTCCTAGACCAGGAGGTGTCTAAGGGCTTTGACCTAAACGACATGGGGCAACTCATGAAGTTTCTCCATGCGCTTCAGCTTCAGGCGCAGGTCTTGATAGACATGGTGCAGAGGGCCGCGGCCTTGATGGGCGAGCCGACGCAGAGCTATGCGGAGGCGGGCGCGGCGTTGGCGAGGAGAGGCGTCTTCTCTCCGGAGGACTTGAGGCTGTACAGGGCGGTGGTGGGATTTAGAAACGTGCTGGTCCACGGCTACACCTCTGTCGATATGTTGAGGATCTCGCAGATACTCGCGGGGCGGGAGTACAGAAAGCTGGCAGACCTCGCCCTAAAGATCTTGGAGGCCGCGGGAGACCCCTGACCTGCGCCGGCTCTCCAGCGCCGCGCTGGCTAGAGCGGGCGATGCCGACTGCTAAAACGAGTTGCCGCCGAGTGGCCGGCCGTTAGGCGTCGGCGCCGCCGCAGTTTCGAGCCCCCTAGGCTAGCGGCGGCCGTGAAATGCTACGGTAGGCCCGCGGCGTTTACGCGCACAGGCCACAAGACGTGGGATCTGTCGGCTTTGGATCGATCATCCGCTTAACCTCCACGACGGTCTATCCAGTCTCGACATGGCCCCCTCTCTACACACGAGGCAGAGGAGGCCGCGGCGGGCGTGGCGGGGTTTGTATCCGATAGAGGGGCGGGTTCTTGCCGTGTCGGCTACAGGCTCGCGGCTGGTCTCTAGGCGAGTATGGGCACCTCCACGGTCTGGGGGACGTCCAGTAGCGCTAGGAAGAGGGGGGTAGGGATGACTCCCTCGTCTGCGGAGTCTCTGCTCAGCGTGTAGATCCGCTTAACGACGCCGAGGACTATCCTGGCGCCTTCGGCACGGCCGTACTTCACCTCGATGCCTATGTACGCGTCGCCGCTTCTCACCACCGCGTCGACCTCCCCGTCGTGTCTGAGGTAGAACACGTCGTACAGCCGGGCTAAGTGGGTCGCGGCGGCCGCCTCGGCCAGGGCGTGTTCGTCTGGGGGCTTGGCCATGGTCCAGCGGGCGAAGGCGCGGTAGATGAAGGGATCGATGAAGTAGAACTTCTTCTCCCTCCTCGGCTGTACCTCGCCCGAGGTGTCCATGGCGTATACCGTCTTGAGGAGGAACATCTTCTCGAGCAACTCCACGTAGCTTACGGCGGTCTTGACCGTCCCGACCCCAAACGATTTGGAGATCGTGTGGTAGCTGAACCTAGACGGCGTCTTTTCCACTATGGCCCTCACGGTGAGCTTGAAGAACGTCTCGCTTCTCCGGAGCTTGTTCAAATCGCTGAGCACCGCCGAGACGAAGTCGCCGTATGCTGTGGAGACTCTGCCGTATTTGAAGTACTCCCGCACGGCGTTGGGGAAGCCCCCCACGGCGAGATACGTCTCGAAGACGTCGACCAGGCGCGAGACGTACTGCAGAAAACGCATGTAGCCGCCGAGCACGTGCTCCAGCCCGCCCCGGGGAAGCCTAAGCCCGAAGAGCTCCGCGAACCTGCCGAAGGGCAGAGGCAACATGACCAAGTTCCTGCCGTGGCCCCTCCTGCCGGCGAAGGTCTCGGCCTCCCTCCTCGCCGAGATGGAGAGGGAGCCCGACAGCACCAACACGTCGTTTCTGAAATAGCCCATGTCTATCATGCTCTTGACCGCCCTAAACCACTCCCTGGGGTACGTCACCTCGTCGAGCAGTATGTAAGACGAGGAGATGCCCTCAGCCCTCCTCACCTTTAGGTACATCCTCAGCACCTCGGCCAGCTCCCTGTAGTCCGCAATCGCATCGCAGGAGAGGTAGAAGATAGACTTCGGATGGACGCCCCTCTCCAGAAGCTCCTTCACCAGCAGTATAAGCGCCGTGGATTTGCCCACCTGCCTAGGCCCAAAGACAAAGTTCAGCGAAAACGGCCTCAGCGACAGCCTGTCGATGAGATCCGGCCTCCACCTAACCTCAGACTCCGCATACCGACGGTAGATCTCCACCTCCTCAACCCCCTCCCTAGACGCCCACCAAGGGTTAAAATCCTCAATCATGTTTACTTACACTCCACAACACCTTAAAAACTTTGTAGACTCAAACTCCACAAAGTCTTATAAACCCCAAGCGCCGCGTCCACCCCTCCACCGTTGCGCGGTCAGGTTGCCAGGCGGCCTACACCGAACAACAAGCCGCACGGGCTCCGCCTCAGGTCATTAATACGGCGCAGAACGCCATCTTGCATGAGGTTCGTAACCCACAGACCCCGGTCCAGCGGAAACCCACCTCCTACGTCTATAAACAACGGACCTTTCGCGTGGGTCCTGAGCGCCCGGCGCCGGTTTCCAACAACAGTTACGGTAACCAACCGGCGACATCCGCATCAGCGACGTCTCTCCACCCAGCTAAACAGCGTAGGTCGCGTATGACCTTGGACACCCATAGAGACCCCTCCCTCGACCCACACGGCTCGCCGAATATCATGGTCACGGCCGTTACCAAGCCGTCGCCACGGATCCCCAGCCTAAATCAATACCGGGCCATACGATAAAGACCACCTGCAACAAATCCACTACTCCTACCCCTGCCCCTCCGCCGCGCCTCAGCGTCGTTTTCAGCAACTGATACCGACCAAGAAGACAACGATGCGGCGTCTTGGACAGACAAGGTAAGACCCCCAGGCTCGACGACTTCCCCACCACAGCAGGACACAGATAACATTCATATGAATTATGCCTCAAGCTATGCCTTACCGCATCTATATATCCGCTGTTGAACATAGCAAACAGGTTTTTACCGCACAGCCATCCACGGCCCATGAGTCCAACCCAAAACCCCAAGTTCCTGGCAATAATAGCAGCGGTAGCCATAGTAGCCGTCGTGGCCATAGCCCTCCTCGCGATGCAACCCGGCGGGTCTCCGCAACCCACCAAAACGCCCGGCTCTTCGCCTACAGCCACTCCCACCCCAACTCCTACCACTCCACCGCCTGCCACAACGCCTACAGCCATCAACTCCCCAACGCCTACTATGACATCCGTGCCGAGTCGGCTGAGCGGTGCGTTGACTGGGGGCGGCTCGACGTTTGTGGCTCCTCAGATGTTTACCTGGTCTAAGACGTTTTATCAAGTCACGGGGGGCAAGATCCAGGTTAACTACCAGTCCATCGGGTCCGGCGCCGGCGCCGCCCAGTTCCTGGAGAAGAAGCTAGACTTCGGCGCCTCAGACGTGCCGATGCCCAGAGACAAGTATGAACAGATTGCCGGCCGGTTTGTCCAGTTCCCCGTCGTCATAGGCTCCATCGTGATGGCCTACAACGTGCCCGAGATAGCCTATCAAAAGACGGGGAAGTACCTGAATCTGACGGCCGAGGTCATCTCCCTCATTTATATGGGCGAGATCAAGCAGTGGTGCGACGCGAGGATTAAGGCGCTGAACCCCGGCCTCGCCGATAAGCTCCCGTGCAAGGACATCGTGGCGGTTCACAGAAGCGACGGCTCCGGCACCACGGCCGCCTTCACGCTGTATCTCACCAGGGCCTACCAGCCGTGGAACCAGACGGTGGGCTGGAGCTACACGGTGGACTGGCCCGCCGACAAGAAGGCCAAGGGAACCGGCGCCAAGGGCAACGAGGGCGTGGCCCAGGCAGTTCTGCAGACTCCGTACTCCATAGGCTACATAGAGTTCGCCTATTGGGCTAAAAACAAGGATAAATACGACCAGGTGGGCGGCGTCGCTTTCGTGCGCAACGACAACGACGGGAAGTATTACTTCCCCACCGTTGAGAACGTGGCCACCGGCGCCGCCGCCGGCCTTGAGAGGTACACGAGGAAGTACGGAACAAAGCCCGCGCCCGAAGCCGACTGGAATCCCGTGTCCATAGAGTTCTCTAACCCGCCGCAGGGCTATCCCATAATGTCCTTTACATATGTCTTCTTGTGGAAGGACTACGCGGCTGAGGGCTACGGCGACGCCGCCACCAAGGCGGCACTACTAAAGGAGTTCTTCAAGTGGGTGCTCACCGATGGCCAGAAGCAGGAGAACGTAGTGGAGGGCTACATCCCGTTGCCGAGCGAGGTCGCCAAGATAGGTCTGGAGGCGCTTAATCTCGTAAAGCCATAAAAACAACCAGTATTTTTCCCCATGCTCGGGTTTCTCCTCGTCGTGCTTCTGATCCCGTACCTAATTGCCGCATATGCGCTCCTCTTTGTGAAGCTGAGGTGGGGCCTGAGGCTGTTCGGCGCGTTTATTGTGGCAACTATTGGCCTGTTGACCGCTATGTTTTTCGTGGAGGCCTACCCAATAATTGCGCGCGACGGCGTAGCAGTATTCCTCCAAACAGGCTGGGACCCCGTGAGGGAGAGCTACGGGGTGCTCCAGGCTCTCACTGGCACGGTCTTGACGTCAGCCGTGGCCATGGCGCTGGCCATGCCGATGGCCTTGGGAGTCGCGGTGACCATCAACGAGATTTTACCCACTAGGTGGAGGGGCGTATTTGGCTCCTTAGTAGACCTCACGGCCACGATGCCCACGGTGATCTACGGCCTCTGGGGGCTTTTCGTGCTGGGGCCTACCCTCCAGAGCCTGGTCAACACCCTGGCACGCGACACGATGACATCTCCATATACCCTCTTTACGGCAGGTGTCTTGCTGGCCATAATGATAACCCCCTACGCCGCCGCGGTGATCAGAGAGGGCTACGCCCTAGTTCCGAAACCTGTCGAGGAGGCGATATATGCGGTGGGGGCCACGAGGTTCGAGGCGGCGCTTATAAAGCTGAGGTACGTCAAGAACTACATACTAGGCGGCTTCTTCCTCGCCCTGGGCAGAGCCATGGGGGAGACGGTTGCGGTGGCCATGGTGGTGGGGGGCAACTTCGTCAGATTCACCACAAACATCTTCGAAAGCGGCATAACCATCTCTTCGCTCATAGCGCTTCAGTTCCCCAACGCCGCCTCGTATCAGTACATGGTGCCTGCGTTGTTTGCAGGTGCGTTGCTCCTCACCTTGTTCGGCCTAGCCATAAACGCAGTTGCGATATATATAATCCAGAGGGGGCAGATATGACCGCCGAACGGAAAGCGGGAGATATAACCGCCGTGCGCAGGGTGATTAACTGGCTCGGGCTGGGGCTCTTCGCCCTCCTCGGCGTGGCTGCCGTGGTGCCGCTTTTCTTAATAATAGGCGACGTCTACATCAAGGGTATAGACGCCATCAACAGACTCGGCGGCCTCTGGCACTTCCTCACGGGGCTTCCGCCGACCCCCTACGAGGAGAGCGGCGGCATAGGGCCCATGCTCGTGGGCACGTTGTACATGACCGTGCTGGGCGCCCTCCTCGGCATCGCCGTGGGATTTCCGCTGGGCGTCTACATCGGCGAGATGCGCAGAGAGAAGTTCTCCAACGTCGCGCGGGCGGGGGTAAACGTCTTGGTGGAGTTTCCCACCATAGTGATCGGTCTCTTCGTCTACGCCGTGATGAGCCTCGCAAAGGAGGACCTCAACCTATATCTGTTGGATCCGCTCTCCAGGACCATCTCGCCGGTGGGCGGATGGATCACTCAGTTTATAGGTCCGCTGGATGGTTTCAACGCCTACGCAGGCGCCGCGGCTCTGTCAATAATAATGATACCTTATGTGGCTTTGATCACGGCAAGCGCCTACTCCTCCATAGAGCAGCCGCTACGCGAGGCGGCTTACGCCACGGGCGGCCGGGAGTTCAACGCGCTGTTTGTAGTTCTCCGTAAGGCAGTCTCCAGGGCTGTCATCACCGCGGCGTTGCTGGGGACGGCGAAGATCGCGGGGGAGACGGCTCCTCTTTTATTCACCGCCTTCGGCAACTTCTACTACGGTCCCTTCACCGGCCCCACAGCCGCGGTGCCGCTCTGGGTTTGGTACGCGGCGCAGACTCCATATGAAGTCCAGATAGCATCTGCCTACGGCGCAGCTGCTGTCTTGCTTACAATCATATTAACAATATTTATAATTGCCCGCATTAGGGGTTGACCATGGCCAAGGTCGAGTTCAAGGATCTGCGCGTCTCCTTCGGCGCATCCCCGGTCATAACGGGGGTTAACCTCTCTATACCTGATCGGAGCATAACGGCGCTCATGGGGCCCTCTGGAAGCGGCAAATCTACCATCTTGAGGGTCCTCAACAGGCTTATAGAGCTCTACCCCGAGGCCAGGGTCAGCGGCGAGGTCTATTTAGACGGGCAGAACATCTTCGACATGAACGTGATGGAGCTGAGGAGGAAGGTCCAGATGATCTTCCAGATCCCCAACCCCATCCCCAACCTATCCATCTTTGAAAACGTGGCTCTCGGCCTTAAGCTCAACCGCCTGGTCAGGGGCAGGGGGGAGCTCTTTGAGAGGGTCAAATCCGCGCTTGAGAAGGCCCAGCTCTGGGACGAGGTGAAGGACAGGCTGAGGGCGCCGGCCGGCAAGCTGTCCGGCGGGCAGCAGCAGAGGCTCTGCGTCGCGAGGGCCCTCGCCTTCGAGCCGGAGGTTCTGCTCGCCGACGAGCCCACCGCCAACCTGGACCCTGAAAACACGGCGAAGGTGGAGGCGCTTTTCCTGGAGCTGAAGAAGGAGATGACCATTGTGCTGGTCACCCACTACCCGCCGCAGGCGGCGCGGATAAGCGACTACGCGGCTTTCCTGTACAAGGGTCAAATCGTCGAGTGGGGGCCGACAAGGGACGTGTTTACAAAGCCAAGACACGAACTTACGGAAAAATACGTAACTGGAAGACTATATTAACACATAGAAACAACCAAAAATTAAAATAATAATATTCAAAATCTTAAATCTACAGCGGCAAAGATATTTTGCACCCTGTATCTTGTTTTGTGGTTAGTATGTAATTATATATAATGATGGATAATGTTTAAATAATTAAACAACTCCTACGCCATGGCTGGTTCAAAAACTCTCTGGGGTGTGATTGCGGCTGTAGTTGTGATCGTGTTGGGTGTGGTTGCTTGGATGGCGACTCAGCCGCCCGCCGGCGCTTCTACCGCGACATCGCCGCCACAGACCACGTCTCCATCGCCGACCTCTCCAGCTCAGACGCCTACCGCGGCCCAGACTCCTCAGACGCCTCTGCCGACCACCCCCACCGCAACTCAGTCACCCACAACAACACAGCCGCCTGCGGGTAAATGTCCCGACGAGATTGTGATCGGCACGCCTATGCCTATCTCCGGCAGATACGCCGCCGAGGCCCAGTACTCGCTGTGGGGGGCCCTTGCCGTAGTTAACTGGATCAACGACAAAGGCGGCGTAGACTGCGGAGGGAAGAAGGTGAAGGTGAAGTTGCTGTATAGAGACAGCGAATCCAAACTAGAGCTCGCCCAAAGCCTCACGGAGTCTCTCATCACGAGGGATAAGGTGCACTTCCTCCTGAGCCCCTACGGCTCTGACCTCGCATTGGGCGTGTCGCCTATTGCGGAGAAATACGGCGTGTTGATGGCGGTTGTGGGCGCCTCGTCTGACAGGATCTTCCAGCAGGGGTTCAGATACGTGATTGGCGTGGCGGCTGTGGCTAGCCAATACATGGTGCCGGTGTTGGACATGGCGTTGAAGACGGACCCCACAGTTAAGAAGGTTGCCATTCTGTACAGAGACAGCGAGTTCAACATCATGGTGGCCGAGGGGGCCAAGAAATACGCGGAGAAGCTGGGCCTGCAGGTGGTGGTGTATGAGAAGTACCCGGCATCTCCCCAAGACCTGACGCCGCAGATCTTAAAGGTTAAGCAGGCCAGCCCCGACATAATAATCGTGGCCAGCCACTTCGCCGATGGGCAGCTGGCCGTGAGGCAGCTGGCGGAGCAGAAGGTAGACGCCAAGCTCGTCGCGCTGTCTGTGGCTCCTCTGGTGCCAGACTTCTACAAGGCCTTGCAGACCAAGGCGGAGTGCATCGTCGGCCCCTCACACTGGGAGCCCGGCGTCAACTACACGCCGGAGCTGGCGAAGCAGAGAGGCGTGGAGTGGTTCGGCCCCACGAAGGAGGAGTTTATACAGTACTTCAAGTCGGTGGCTAAGCAGATGGGCGGGCAGGAGGTGGATCCTGGCTACCACGCCGGTTGGAGTGCCGAGGGCGTGTTGGCTATTCTATACGGGGTGCAGAAGGCCGGCACGGTTGAGGCTGATAAGGTGCTGGAGGCGCTTAGAAACGCCAGATTCATGACATTCTTCGGCGAGTTCAAGCTGGACCCGGCCACAAACCTAAACGTGGCGCATTCCATGGTGGTGATTCAGTGGCAGGACGGGAATAGATACGTCGTGTGGCCAGCCGGAGTCGCCGAAGGGAAGCTGGTGTATCCATCGCTGACTTGGGACCAGAAGGCGGCGGGCCAGACCTGTAGATAGGATGGAGGTAATTCCCTATTTTTTGAGCGGCCTCATTATTGGCTCTGTTTACGGCCTCATCACGCTTGGGCTTAGCCTCATCTTTGGCGTTTTGAGGGTGGCCAATGTGGCCCACGGCTCGTTTGTGATGATTGGGGCGTATGTGGCCTTCTTCGGCTTCACGCTGTGGGGGGCGCCGCCTCCCGCGGCGGGGATTGGCGCGTTGGCGCTGGGGGCCGGGCTGGGCGCATTGGTTTACTACGTCGTCGTCAAGCCTCTGATGAAGGCTGGCGAGTTGAACATATTGGTGGCGCTGTTTGCGCTGGGGCTTCTAATCGCCGAGGCGGCGCGGATGGCCTGGGGGCCCGACTTCCGGGGTTACACCTGGAGCATAGGCTCCGTGAGCTTGGGGGGACTTGTGGTTGAGCTCTCTAAGGCCTTCGGCGCGTTGACGGCGCTGGTCACAGCGGTGGGTCTTGAGGTGTTTCTAAGGCGGACCTACTTCGGACGGGCTGTGAGGGCCGTGGTGCAGGACCCGGTGGGGGCCCAGGTGGTGGGTATAGACGTGGAGAGGGTCTTTCTGCTGAGCACAGCCATGGGCATAGGGATAACGACTCTGGGGGGCGTGATGCTCACGTTGTTTATCCCCGTGGGCATCAACCCATACATGGGCGGGATCTACACCTTGATAAGCTTCGTAATTGCCGTGATGGGAGGTCTCGGCTCTATCATGGGGGCCTACGTGGCCGGCCTGCTCTTCGGCGTCTTCCAGTCCGTGGGGTACTACGTCTTCTCGCTCATGGGGTTCGCCCAGCCCTTCGAGATGGCGCTTTTCCTTGCCTTTGTCCTCCTCCTGCTTATACTGCTCTTCAAGCCCACAGGTCTGTTTAGGCTGTGAAGCCCTACATCCCGCTGGGGATTTACCTGGCCTTGATGGCGGCGGCCTTCGCGGCCCCTGAGTACTCGAAGCTGATTGCCTCCGTGGCCTTTTTCATGGCGCTGGGCCAGGCCGTGAACATATTTGTGGGGTTGACTAGGTACGTGGACTTCGGATACGTGGCTTTCCTCGCCATGGGGGCATACGGAGTCGGCGTAGTGCTGACGTATCTCCCCGGGCTGGGCCTCGCGGCGTTGCCCGTAGGCATCGCCCTGGGGGTCGCCATGGCTGCCGCCTTGGCCGCCGTTGTGGGGGCCATAGCGCTTAGGCTGAGAGGCGCTTACTTCGCCATCGCCACGATAGGGGTTAACGAGGGTTTGAAGCACCTCATAGTGGGGGCCAACATCTGGGGCGGCGGCGCCGGGCTGATCCTCAGCTCGGCTATGTTTAGGGAGTTTGGGAGGGAGACCGCGCTGTTTCTGTCCACAGTGGGCTCCACGGCGTTGATACTCTTCACAGGCGCCCTCGCCGTGGTGGCGATGTATCTAATTCAGTCCAGCAGAGCCGGATACGCCCTGGCGGCGGTGAGGCAGGACGAGGATGCGGCGAAGGTCATGGGCATAAACCCCACGAAGTATAAGCTACTGGCCTTCATGACGAGCGCGTCGCTGTCTGGACTACTCGGCGCCTCCTACTTCGCAGTTAGCAACATGCAGGTGTTCCCGGAGAACGTCTTCTTCATAGAGTATATACTAGACGGCATGGCGGTTATGTTCCTAGGCGGCGCCGCCACGGTGACCGGGCCCATAGTGGGAGGTCTCATCTACTACTTCGCCAGGGACCTCGTCGGTCAGGTGTGGCCAGGCGCCCAGGCGCTTGTGACGGCGCTTCTCGTGTTTATAATAGTGGTGCTTCTGCCAAGAGGCATAGTGGGCACCCTAAGGCTCTACCTGCCCCCCAAGGCCAGGGAGTGGTTGCCATGACGCTCCTCAAGGTGGAACACGTGGTTAAGAAGTTCGGGGGGCTTAGAGCCGTAGACGGCGTGTCGTTTGCTCTAGACAGAGGGGAGTTCCTAGCCGTCGTGGGCCCCAACGGCTCCGGAAAAACCACGCTTCTCAACTTAATAAACGGGGTCTACAAGCCAGACGAGGGAAGGATATTCTTCGAGGGGGTAGACGTAACGGAGTTGCCGCCTTACAAGAGGGCGAGGCTTGGCATGTCCCGCGCCTTCCAGGTGCCCCGGCCGTTTCCCGAAAGCACGGTGCTTGACAACGTCGTTGTAGGCGCGCTTTTCAACGGCGGCTACGACCTGAGGAGAGCTAGGGAGGCGGCTGAGGAGGCGCTTAGGTACGTGGGTCTATACGACAAGCGGCACGAGCTAGCCGGCCGGCTCACGTTTAACGAACTGCGTCTTCTTGAACTCGCCCGCGCGCTCGCGGGCAACCCGAAGCTGTTGCTCCTCGACGAGGTGATGGCCGGCTTAACTCCTAGGGAGATAGACGCCTTGGTCCAGCTGATCAAGAAGCTGGCAGAGGAGCGGGGCATCGCCGCGATTTCGCTGGTTGAGCACAGAATGCGTGCCGTGGCGCAGCTGGCGCACAGAGTAATCGTGATGCACCAGGGGAAGATGATAGCTGAGGGGCCCCCCGAGAAGGCTCTGAACGACCCCAAGGTGGTGGAGGTGTATCTGGGGAGACCATGGCGCTGAGCGTTCAGAACCTCTCCTCGGGCTACGGGAGGCTTCAAGTGCTGTTTGGCATCAGCCTGGAGGTGCCGGATAAGTCCATAATATCGCTCCTGGGGCCAAACGGCGCCGGGAAATCCACCACGCTCTGGACAGTCATTGGCGTGGTGAGGCCCTGGGAGGGGAGGATACTGCTGGAGGGCGCAGACTTGACGAAGGTGCCGCCTCATAAGAAGGTGGAGCTGGGGCTTGCGCTGGTGCCCGAGGGGCGGCGCCTATTCCCCGAGATGACCGTGGAGGAGAACCTGCTGATGGGGGCCTTCACGAAGAGGGCCAGGGATAAGATGCAGGAAGCCTTGGAGTTTGTGTATGCGCTCTTTCCGCGGCTGAAGGAGCGCAGGCGCCAGAAGGCGGGGACCATGAGCGGCGGCGAGCAGCAGATGCTGGCCATCGCCCGGGCGCTTATGTCGAGGCCCAGGGTGTTGCTGGTAGACGAGCCCAGCGCCGGGCTCGCGCCCAAGGTAGTCAGCGACCTCTTCCAGACAGTGAAGCGGCTTAAGGAGGAGATGTCGGTGTTGCTGGTGGAGCAGAACGTGGCGGCGGCGCTGGAGATAAGCGACTATGCATATGTAATTGAAAACGGGAGGATCATCCTCCAGGGCAAGCCGGAGGAGCTAGCCGCGAACGAACATGTAAAGAAGGCGTACCTAGGCGTGTGACATATGAAAACAATTTTTAAAGACGTGGGTTGTGGCTCCCATGAGGAGGTTGCTTGACATCGCCGAGGAGGAGATCTCGCAGAGGCTGAGGGAGGGCGTAAAGCTGGCTGTGGAGGCGCTCTCCATGGCGCTTAAGGAGGAGGCTAAGGCGGAGGAGATTAGGGAACTCGCCTCCAAGCTCCACAGGCTCCACGACGAGGTGTCGGACCTCGTGATGGAGGCCGTCGCTAGGTACTCGCCCGTGGCCACGGATCTCCGCTTCTTGAAAAGCGCTTTGTTCGTCTCGTACGACCTCTACAGGATCGCCCGGTACGCCTACGACGTCGCGTCGGTGGCCGAGAAGCTGGGGGGAGGTTGCTGGTCGAAAAGGGTTGAGGCTGTGGGCGGGGTAGTTAAAGAAATGGTGGCTAAGGCCGTTGACATGTTCCTCAGCCGCGACGTTTCGGCGTTGGAGGAGGTGGAGAGGCTTGACGACGAGGTGGTGGACAAGAGCTACGAGGAGGCTCTGCTGGACGTGTTGAAGGGCGCCGACAGGTGCAAGGTGATGGAGACGGTGGTGTTGCGCCTCTTGGAGAGAGCCTCCGACCACGCCGTCTACATCGCAAGCCACGCGTACTACCTCGTAACGGGGCAGACGAGGCGCGGATAGCCTAAACAGGTAGACCGGTTTCACATCTGTGTTAGGTAACGTGTGCACTCCACGCCTTTGGTGAGGCAGAGGTAGCGGGGGAGGTTTTGTCCAATTTTTTCGTTGCGGTATTTCAAGAGCCGTTTCAAGGCCTCGCTTTTGACCGCCCTCCAGTTTTCGCCGGGCGGTATCTCTAGCTTCACCCTCACAATGACGAAGTCTTTGTCGCTCTGTTCGGTGTAGTCCACCGCCACGACGTTAAGCCCTTCTAAAGCCTTCCTTATCTCCTCCTCGAGCTTATCCAGGTCGATGACTGAGAGGGGAAGCTCCAGCCTGACCAGGACCACCTGCTTCTCGCTCCACTTAGGCGTGTAGTCCACGACGCCCGAGCTCAGGAGAACCATGTTGGGCACCCTCAGCTCGTAGCCCGTGTCTAGGATTAAGGTAGTGTAGATGAGCCCTATTTCGACAACCCTCCCCTTGTATCCCGGCGCCACGTAGTCGGGGGAGAAGTATTTGTAGACAGGTAGAGAGGCGACCTGGTAAGGTATTTGAGAGGCAACTATCCTAACCGTGTCGCCCACCTCCACAAACCGCGTAGTTAATATGATGATGCCGGCGAATAGGTTGCCTAAGACGGGCTGGAGGGCCAGACCCAGCACGAGGCCTGTCACGGCGCCGCCGAGCAGGGCGAGCTCGGCGCCCAGGCGGGAGATAGATATTGCAAACAGCAACACCGCCAGTATGCCGATAACCTTTACCACGTTGCCTACGGCGTACGCCCTCTCCTTCACCCTATCTCTGAGATACATTATAATTGCGTTCCCCACGATGTTTATGGCGATGCTTCCAGCGACCACTATAATCAAGGACTTTACCAGGTTAAGTTGCTCCGCGTCTAGGACTATCCCAAAAAGAGGCAGAAACAGCTTAGCGAAGTAGTACAGAGCAACAGAAACTATGCCGACAAATATAAGCTTAAATAGAGTTACCGCTATCAGCCGCCTCTTCATTTGACCCTCCTCTCTAGGAACTTGTCTATGACCTGGGGCGGTGTCTTCTCGATTACGTGTCTAAGCAACGTGGCGGCGTTGATCGCATCACTTACGTCCAGCAACTCCACCGGCGAGTGGACATATCTCGTCGGTATGGAGAGGGCCACTGCTGGTATTCCTTCTCTCCTGAAGGCTATGGCCATGGCGTCTGTGGTGCCGCCGTACAGAACCTCAAGCTGATAGGGAATGTCGATCTCTCTTGCGATGTTTATGATGTACGGCTCCACCTCCTTAACCACCACCTCCCTCACCTCATCCTCAAAGCCAGAGGGGCCATGCGCCTCCGGTAGCGTCTTGAGAAGCCTTACGAAATCCTCCATAGCCCCCCAGTTGATATATATTTAAATCAGTAGCCTGCTTCTTTCCGTGGCGTTGACCTACGCACCTCCCTGGCGAGATCTTTCTCAATACGTAAAAATAAGACTGGAGGAGGCTCTGCGGGAGGCCGAGCTGGCGCTTAAGTTCCTCGAGCAAGGCCTCCACAGAAACGCGGGTGGAAAGGCGTTCCAGGCGTGGAAGGCGTTGCTGGCGGCATTTGCGGCCCGGCACAGAGAGGCGATAGCCAGGCGGTACGCCGGCGCCGTTAAGGACAAGACCGGCAGGCTGAGGTCCAGAGCCGACATAGTCATAGCCCTCATGCCCACCATCAAAATGAGAGAAGTGGCCTCCGTCCTGGAGGAGGTGTATGGAAGAGAGTTAATTCATCTCACAGACGTTGCGTTGAATTTACACGAGTTTCAATACAACGGCCTAGACCCCGAGGGGATAGTCAGCCGTTACTCAAACCTAGCGTATGTTGAGAAAGATATTAAGTATCTAGTGGAAAAAATTGTGGAGTGGGTGAAAAAAGAGGTGAGTTACCAGACGATATAGGGCACTTCGAAGTTGTGTTTCTTCCCGGTCTTAACGATCTTCGCCGGGGTGTCGAAGTATGCCTGCGCAGCCCCCAGCCACGACAGCAAAGGCCAGTTTCCAAGCGAGGAGTCGCCGAGCTGAACCACGTTTGGCGTAACGCCGTTGAACCTCCACTTGTCCGGCGCCAGCCCCTTCTCGTAGTACTCGGCGGGCGACTTCGTAAACAAAATCTTCTTCACGAGCTCCGGCAGACTCTTCACCGGGTTGACCGCGTCTTCTGGAATCTCGACCCGCTCCGGCAGTTCGGCGATGAGTCTCGCCACTGTCGGATCCTTTACCTCGAAGTACTTCGGCTTTACGACGACTGTGTCTGCCCATCTGCCCATGCCATACGGCACCATTAAGACGCCTGGCGCAACAGTCGGCTCGACGACCGCAGGCGCCTCAAAGACGCCCTCTGGAGTCTCCACGCGCACCACGTCGCCGGTCTCAACGCCGAGCTTCGCCGCGTCGGCTGGGTGGATAACCACGAAGTTTTCAGGCGCTACCTGCTTAACCCAGTAGTAGAACTGGCTACGGTGCTTCGTATACAGGGGGCCGGTGTAGAACACTACAATGAACGGCCACTCCTTAGCTGGGTACAGCTCCCTCAGGGCCGGGCCTATAAACGCTTTCTGTCCTTGCAGGGCCTTGCCCGCGGGTGCGTAGAGCGCCGGCGGGAAGTACTTCGGCCCGCCGTAGTACTTCTCGCCAGTCACCGAGTTCCTAGTCTTCGCAAGCTTGTCATACCAAAGCCTCAGCTGTTTGTCGCCAGGCACGCTACGTTTAGAGTAGCCACGGGCGTCGAAGGATTCCTCATAGCTTGTGAAGACGCCTCCTCTCGCGAGGCCGTAGGCGACGTATCTCCACTCGTCGGGCGGGATGATATCCTTGAACTGGGCGATGGGGTAGTTCCTCTCCACAAACTGCACCTCTTCGTCCGGCACGTCCTCCGGTATGAGCTTGAGGTCCTTCGCGTGTATCGCGGCGTTTGCAAAAACTCTCATTATGTACTCCCAGAAGCAGTGCATCGAGAACCACTGTCCCTCGTATTTCCTGCCCTCGACGCCGGGTAGGGCCTTGTCGCCGTAGCCCGGCATGCCGAGAGCCTTGCCGAGGTCGATAAGCAGCTCCCACATGGAGGCGTAGCGCGGGTGGCCGTTTGGACAAGTCCCTATCTTCTGAGTCAAGGGCATAATCAGGGGGCTTCTCCAGCCCTCTGCCCGAACCAGTCCTCCGCCTGTGGCGTAGAGGAACTGTACGCCGTTTGTGCCGGTTTCGAGATACGTGGTGTCTGGGACTATTAAATCGGCGTAGAGGAACGTCTCATTTATGGTGGTGGTTATGCCAACGAACAGAGGCAACTTTGACGTGTCCCTCAACGTCTCTACGAACTTGGTGCCGTAGTTCGCCGCGAGCACGGGGTTGGCGTAGTACAGGAAGAGCGCCCTGATGGGGTACGGATAGGCCTCGGCTATGCCTGCAAAGAGCTCAGTATATGACTCCTCAGGCGTGTGCGGATACCACGGCCTTTTGGTGGGGAAGGCCGCCTTTGTAGCCTCATCGCCCGTCTTGCCCTCCTTAATTGCCTTCTTAACCCTAAGCCAGTACTCCAGCGTGTTTGTGTAGTCATATCCATGTCTGTCTATCGGCGGGCCCCACCTAACCGGCTCCCCGAATCCAGACGAGTCGACGTTGTAGAGATACGAGTTGTAGGAAGTTGTTGAAGGTCTGCCCAATATGCCGCCTTTTCTGTGGAAGTTGCCGATTAATGTATCAATAACTCTGTACGCCCATACTATGTACTCGCCGTTGGGGTGCATGCCCACGCCTCTGTGTATGTAGGTACCCGCCATCGGCGCCGCCTCGGCGACGTCTCTGGCCATCTGCTCCACCTTCTGCCTGTATTCGTCGAACTCAGGCGTGCCGCGCGGATACGGGCTTACAATTTCCAGCCACTCTTCGAAAGACCGGCTGAACGCCTCGTCGTAGAGGATCTGCAACGTAGACTTGACAAGCACCTCCTCGCCTGTCTTAAGCTTGACTCTGCCGGAGAAGAACAGCTCCGCCTTCTCCACCTTGTTATACGGCGCGAACTGCCCGTCTCCAACATACACAACTGGGTCGTCGGTGTCGGCTAGGCCCAGGTCTTTGGCCGTGAGGTATTCGCCGAATCTCGGGCCCTCCATTATGACCAGCCACGTCGCGTTGGTGTGGACTG
>Ga0326762_1000364_pt1 | contig 21996 bp, 19 predicted proteins | sample NORPS_S_FD_207669 | JGI IMG/M metagenome (GOLD analysis project Ga0326762, IMG submission 207669) | Hot spring sediment microbial communities from Norris Geyser Basin, Yellowstone National Park, WY, United States - NOR.PS_S | ecosystem: Environmental > Aquatic > Thermal springs > Near-boiling...
TAATTCTTTGCAAAACTTTGAAATCACACTTGAATTAAATCCACAAGATCCAAAGGTTCTGGATTTGGTAACAATTTCGGTAAACGTTCAATTTGATAAAGTAAGATGCTTAGATGGTGCGTTTTTGAATAAATTTCTAAATAATTTAGGTATTGAGCATATAAGTTTAACGATTTATGAACAAGATAATTCTATATATTTACAAAGAGAACTGCCTATTTATAATAAATTTCCAGATGAAAGACCTGAATGTATTAATATCGACAAATTAACAATTAGCTATTTCAACTTTTATTTCTACAAAAATGGCTACTACAAAATATTTTTGGAAGTGAATGGTAAAATAAGAAAATCCTTTACTCGAGAAATAACAGTAGCGGGAAATGCAAATAGTTTTCCTAGTAGCATCGAGTTAAATAAACATAATTGGATAATTAAGGCTAATGTTACTCCTAAGCTAAATAAAGATGAAGAAATGGTCATTTATGTTATGTTTGAGTATAAAGGAAATAGCTTCTTTTTAAAACAAGCAAGTATGCCCTTTTTGAAATCAATTTATATAATAAGTGATAAAGGTGATTCTTGGTCTATAGCAGTACCTTCAACAATAATGAATCTCAATGTATATGATGGGTATAAGAGCGAATTCAAATTTCCATTAGGTAAAAATTCTGAGTTTAAACATGAATTTCAGACGGGCCTTTATAAAATTAATATTCGTGCCATTATTTATGATATTAACGGTTATGCAGAACCTTTAGAGATCATTTTGTATAGTGAAGTAGCATGAGAAATAATATCACAAATATTTTTTGCTTTTAGTTATATTATATTCTATTAAAACTTGGCTTCTATCGAAATACTCCAAGCGGCTAACTGTTAACCTCCTAATGTTACATTTTAAGGTTATTATTTAAAAAGCGATTCAGTAGGAGGATGTCCATGGCGGTATTGGTGGTGTAATCCTTGGTCATATAATGCTGTAAGTGGATTAGGTGGCGATGTGCATGTACATTCTAAATACGGTGCTAGAGCTGGAAGTATATTTAATATTCTAATAATAAATTGGATTTTATTATAATATATAAAACAATTCTAGGTGATAAGTAAGCAATATATATTTCTTAAAATTGTACAGGCAATCTATAACCTGTTTCTACACTTTTTAAACTTAATTGAAGCATTATTGGTCCTCTACGTTTATGTTCAGCATTTAAAATTCTTTCCTTTATTTTTATTATTGTATCAATTTCAATATTCATTTTCTCAGCAATGACTTTTGGTGGCAGTTCCAAGTCTACAAGTCCGTATAAAATTTTATCTAATATGTCATAGCTAATACCTATTTCTTTTTCAGCCTCATGCTCTGGCCATAATCTCGGGCTACTTTTTTTATTTATAATTTTTTGAGGAACACCTAAAAATGATGCAAATTCTCTTACTTGTGTCTTATACAAATCAGCTAAAGGAAGAACATCTACACCACCATCACCATATTTTGTAAAATAACCAATTAGTATTTCGCTTTTATCTCCTGTTCCTAAAACTAAATAATTCATGGAATTAGCATAATAATATAACAATGTCATTCTTATTCTTGGACTCAAATTACCTATGGTTTTATAATCAGCTTTAATTTTTACACTATTCAAGAAAGATTTTTTAATTTCGCTTATCTCAATTATTTCATATTTTAAATTTAATGTATTACAAACGTTAATAGCATCATTTAAATCTTCTTCTGGTGTTAAATCCTTTTCAGGCATGATTAATGCAAATAATTTTTCATTTCCTAAAGCTTTACATGCAGCATAAGCTGTTGTAGCAGAATCTATACCTCCGCTTATTCCTATTACATAACCTTTAGCTTTTGAATTTTCTAAACATTTCTTTAAAAAATTAGAAATTTGTATTAATACTTCTTCATAGTTTAGTTTTGGTAAATTGATCATAAAGTATTTAACTTATTTCATATACATAAAATTAATGAAATTTAAGGTTGCTTTAGCACAAATAAGTTCTGAGTTAGGTAATATAAAATTGAATATTGAGAAGATGTTGGAGTATATAAAGTTAGCTTCTTCAAAAGGTTGCAATATAGTTATTTTTCCTGAGTTGAGTTTAACGGGCTACTATATGAGAGATCTTGTTTATGAATTAGCTGAAACAATACCTGGTGAATCGTTTAATATAATTAAAGAAGAAAGTATTAAAAATAATATTCACACCGTATTCGGAATGCCTGAAAGATTGAATAAATTTAGTGATATTATTTTCAATAGCTTAGTATGGATCTATCCTAATGGAGAATATAAAGTTTACCGTAAGATTTATTTGCCTACTTATAGAATATTTGAAGAACAGAAGTATTTTAGAAATGGTTCTTCTCCTGTTTATGTAAACACAGAATATGGTAATTTTGGTCTTACAATATGTTTTGATGTTTTCTTTCCCGAATTAACTAGATACTATTCAATTAAAGGTTGTCATACAGTTATAAACATCTCAGCCTCTCCTAGTCCTAGTAAAAGATATTTTGAAACATTGCTACAAGCAAGAGCTTTGGAAAATACGATCAATGTAATATATGTTAATACTGTAGGTGTTTACGAAGGAATTAATTTTTGGGGAGGAAGTTGCATAATAGATGCAAAAGGAGAAATTTTATCAAAAGCAAAGTATTTTGAGGAGGATTTTATTGTTTCAGAGATAAATTTAGAAGAATTGATAGCTGCAAAGAAAAACAGACCAATTCTTAAACATTTAAATAAGGATATTTTTAAAACAATTTACGATACTTTAAATGAAATTAATTTTTATTGATATAGATGGAACAATAACTAATTCAAAAGGTTTAATACCATATTTATCTATAAAATATATAAATCTTTTAAAAAAAGAAAATTTTAAAATAGTATTAACATCTGCAAATTGTTACTTTGTTGTAAAGACCTTACAAAAATATTTAGGATTAGCAGATTACATAATAGCAGAAAATGGCGGTGTCATTGAAATGGAGGATAAGTATACGATACTAGCTAATAAAGAATATGCTTTAAAAGCAGCAACTATTTTGAAGAAAGAATTTCCTATTTTAAAGGAAAATTGGACGAGCAACATAAGATTAAGTGATTATGTTTTTTCTAGACCTGATGAAAATGTTATTCAAAAAATAAAAAGATATGTTAATGAAAATCAAGAATTGAATGTAAAAATATATGATACAAAATTCTCTTTGCAAATAATTGACAAAAACGTAGATAAAGGAGTAGCAGCAAAATTTTTGTTAAATAAACTAGGTTTTTCTTTTGAAAATACTTATGCAATAGGTGATAGTGAAGTAGATATTCCTATTTTTAAAGCAGTAAATACATCATATGCGTTAAAAAATTCACCTTCAGAGGTTAAAAGTTCGGCTACTTTTGTTACTTCTAAAAGTTATTACAGAGGCTTTATAGAAGCTATTAGAAAAATTATTAATAAATAATTTTGCTAAGATTTTTTCATATATGTTAAACGATAAAGTAGACAAAGTAAGTCAAGTCTTTAATAAAAATGAAGGAGAGATGGTCAAAGTTAGAGGATGGATAAATAATATCAGAGTTCAAGGAGGTTTGACATTTATAGATTTAAGAGATTCTACAGGAATAATACAAGTAACGATAAAAAGATCTAATTTGGGAGAACAGTTATATGATGAAATTGTAAGCAAGGCTAAAAGAGAGACATCATTAATAGTTGAAGGAATAGTTAAAAATGATCCAAGAGCTCCTGGAGGAAAGGAAATTCTTTGCAACAAAATTGATGTTATATCTTACAGTGAAGTTTATCCCATTAGAAAAGGTTTATCTGTAAGCAAGTTATTAGATTTAAGGCATTTATATTTCAGAAGAACTAGATTCCAGTCAATACTAAAAATACGCAATACTGTAATAGATGCTGCAAGAGAATGGTTTAAAGAAAATGGTTTCTTTGAAATTCAATGTCCAACCTTTATTACCGCTGCTGTAGAAGGGGGTGCTACGCTTTTTGAAGTAAATTATTTTAATAAAAAAGCTTACTTAACACAAAGTTCTCAATTTTATTTGGAAGCTGCAATCTTTGGTTTTGAAAAAGTATTTACAATTCAACCTTCATTTAGAGCAGAAAAATCAAGAACAAGAAAGCATTTAACGGAATTCTGGCATATAGAAGCCGAAGTAGCTTTTGCAACACATGATGATATAATGAATATAGAAGAGGAACTTATTTACTACATAGTATCCAAAGTAATTGATGAAAGAAAAAAAGAACTTGAAATTTTAAATAGAAATATTGAAAAACCAAAAAGACCTTTTCTAAGAATAAGCTACGTTGATGCGATAAAATTATTAAATGAAAAAGGAATACCAATTCAATTTGGAGATGATATAACTACAGAAGCAGAAAAAGCTTTATCTAAAATGATTGATAGGCCAGCTTTCATAATGTATTTTCCAAAAACTGCAAGAGCTTTCTATCATATGCCTCATCCTGAAGATAATAGGTTAACCTTAAGTTCTGATTTATATGTTCCAGGTGAAGGAGAAATTACTACAGGAGGACAAAGGATTCATGATTTGAATTTATTAATTGAAAGAATTAAAGAAAATAATTTGAATCCTTCGGATTATGAGTGGTATTTAGATCTTAGAAGATATGGAAGCGTTCCACATTCAGGTTTTGGTTTAGGGGTTGAAAGGCTTGTAAAATGGATAACTGGAGTTTCTCATATAAGAGAAACTATTCCTTTTCCACGAACTCCTGCAAGAATTTATCCATAATTTTATCAATTTTTAAAAAGTTTTTACCATAAAATTTTTTGAAAATTTTTAGTCAAATTTTTTCTTTTCCATCAAATATTTCTATTTATTAGTCCAAAAGTGAAATTTTATCAATCATGTCACAAGAATTTGTCAGAAGGTGGGATTATGAAAGAAAAGAAGGTCTTGGAGAAAAAATAAAAGAAGTATTCTATCCTTCGCAATCTTTAAAGTCTAGAATTGAATATGTTAACCGTTTGTTAGAAATTCAGAAGAATAAATTAGAACAACTATATACCAGATTGCATGAAAGAGATAGAAGGCTATTTGAATATGTTGTAAATTATTATCTAAAGCATGATTTGAATAGAGCTAATGTTTATGCCAATGAGATCGCTAATATAAGAAGATTAGCAAGAGTTGTGATGCAAAGTAAGCTTGCACTGGAAGCTATTAAATTAAGGTTAGATACAGTAAAGGACATGGGAGATATTACTGTTGCCATGTTACCTGCTGCAAAAATAATTAAAGAAGTTAAATCCAAATTGGTCAGTATAATGCCTGAAGCTGAAAATGAATTAACAGAGATACAAAACGCTATTACAGGAATATTGACCGAAGTTGGTCATGCACCAACTTCACAATTTACTTTTGAAACTTATTCAGATGAAGCTGAAAAAATAATGAATGAAGCAAAAGTTATGGCTGAAAGAAAACTTAAAGAAGCATTTGTAGAAATTCCTTCAACTCAGATGGAAAAGGAGAAAGAATCTCTAAGTGTAAAGTAACATGAAGTCTAGTGAAGCAGTTAAATATTTAGGACAATTCGTTTTAAACGAATATAACGAAAATATAGGCATAGTTATAGGATACGTTTGCAATGGACTAGGTGATGTTATAAGTTTTATAGTAAGTTTGGCAGGAGAGATTAATGAGATTCCAATGGATCGCTTTGTGATTTCTGGTACACGCATTGTTTACTTATCGTCTATTTCTTATGAATTTAAAAATTTAATTGAAAAACTTAAAGCTGTGAATTTGAGAATTAATTCTTTAAATAAATTAAATTCAGATAACGATATAAATAAAGAAGCTTGGGAACGGTTTAAATTAAAAGTAGAAACAGTTTATAAAGAAGTTATTAATGAATTCAATGAGTTAAAAAAAAGAGTTAATTCAAGAATTCAAGAATTGAAAAATAAAGAAAAAGTTTTAGATGAAGCGTTAATTGAACTTAAAATGAACTATATTGAAAATGCTATAAGTAAAGAAAATTACGAAAGTTCGCTTAGAATGATATTAAATGCTAAACAGAGAATAATTAACGAATTAGATCAATTAAACAAAATACAAAATTATATTTTAAGCAGCGAAAATACGGATGTGATTGAAGTTAAGGTTATACAATAAATGTATGAATATTTTAAAAAGGAGTTTAAGCATAAAAGAAAAAATAATAACCGCATTAGATTTATTAAAGAAATATCATAGCAGACTATTAAATTTAAAAACTAGGTTAAAGCATAGGGAGAAAGAACTGTTTGAAAAAACTATTCTTGCTAAACAAACAGGAAAGGAAGACTTAGCTTTAATTTTTGCAAATGAAGTTTCTCATATAAGGAAATTACAGAATAGTTTAGAATTATTACTAATTCATCTTGAACAGTTAATAATAAGGCTTCAAACCACAATAGAATTAGGCGAATTTATACAGCTTTTGGCAACATCGAGAAGCTTAATAAATTCAGTACAAAAAGATGTAAAGAATATTTCGCCTGAGTTAGCTAGTGTTTTAGATGATATATCTAAAGAAATAGAAATTGTTAACACAAATTACTATCCTGAGTCAGAATTTAACTTCGCATCAACATCAGATGAGGTTGACCAAATAATTAATGAAGCTGCTAAAGAAGCCGCTAAACGTATTAAAAGTATTACTGAAAATATACCTGCCTCCAAAGAAAAGCTTCCTATCAAATATAGTGAAATATTAGAAGCTGAAGGATACGGGGAAGTTATTTTAAATTCAGATAGATTTAATAAAAATTTGGAAGATAAGCTGTTAAGATATATCATAGAAAATCAAGGAAAAATAAGCTTGAAAGAATGTGCAGAAAAGTTTGGAGTAGCAAAGGAAGATATAAGGGAGGCTTTGATAAACTTAAGTAAACAAGGTAAAATACAGTTCAAAAACGATTAACCATGCATTACTTAAGATTACCAGAACAATTACAGCAACAAGCATCAAATCTAATAAATGAAGCTAAAACTCTTGAACTTCAAGGAAACTATTTAGCTGCAATAGAAAAGTATAAAAATGTTATTGAAATATTAACGAAACTTATAGAATTATATCCGGATTATAAATTAAATCAAGCTTATGTTGAAGTTATAGGTAAATGTCAAGCAAAAATTAAGGAGCTTCAGAGCTATTTAAGTAGACAACAATTTGATGTTTCGTTTAACCCATGGATTACTCAAAAGCCAAATGTAAAATGGGAAGATGTGATAGGATTAGAAGAAGCTAAAAATGCAATATTAGAATCAATAATCTATCCTGCGAAAAGACCTGATTTATATCCCTTAGGTTGGCCTAGAAATGTTCTATTATTTGGACCTCCAGGTTGTGGTAAAACTTATTTCTGTGCAGCAATAGCTAACGAATTAGATGCAGTATTATTTGAAGTAGATGCTCCGTCTATTTTTTCTAAATGGTTAGGCGAATCTGAGAAAAATGTTGAAAGACTTTTCAATCTTGCAAGAAAAATGGAGCAAGAGAATAAAGTAGTTATGATATTTATTGATGAAGTAGATTCGATATTTGGTTTTCGTGCAACAGAAGTTGGAGGAGAAGCAAGGGTAAAAAATCAATTTTTAAAGGAAATGGAAGGGCTTAAAAATATAAGTATGAATAGAAAGATTTATATTTTTGCAGCTACGAACAAGCCTTGGTTACTTGAACCTGGTTTTCTACGAAGATTTCACTTAAGACTATACATTCCTCCTCCAAATCTAAATGAAAGAAAAAGATTATTTATTAAGTATTCTTCTCCTTTGAATCCTTCTCCTGATGTAGATTTTGAAAAATTAGCAGAGTTAACCGAGAATTTTAGTTCAAGTGATATAAAGGAGATTTGTATTAGGGTTCAGAATTCTTTAGCTAGAGAAATAATAGAAAAAGGTTATAATATTACAAATTTAAGAAGGCCACATATGAATGATTTCCTTAAAATAATCAGTAATTTTAAACCAAGCATATCTCCTGAACTTATAAGAAAATACGAAGAGTGGAGTAGACAGTACAAATCTATATAACTTTTCTATTTATTTTTAGGTTCCTTTTTTGATTATCCAAAAGGACTTGCTTTTTTATAGTTACTAAATTTCGTTTTATTTAAAAATTTGCTTAATAAAATTTAAAGAGAGTTTCTTGGTTAAAAAGTGCTGTTTAAAAATTCTAAAAAAGGATTTAATTTTTATTAAAAGATGATTTAATTATTATTTCACTATTATTGGAAAAAATAGTTAAAACCAAACATATTTACCGGTTTGTTTCATTTATTTGAAGAATTTTTATTCTCAATTTTTGATTAAAATTTTACAATAGAAATAAGACCATGGCATTTATTTTAGAATTAAAATCCTTTTCATGTATGTAATAAAATGTGCGGTATGCAATTTTAAATTTTACAACGATGATGAGGAACTTATAGCTCCCGTGGAAATATTGCGAAGATATTCATTTAGGTGTCCAAGTTGTCTTAAAAAACTTAACTTTGATTCGAGGAATATTATAATAAGCGTAGCAAATTTAAACAAATCTGAAAGGAAATCAAGAAGTTTAACTAGTGACTTCATTAGTAAAACAATAAAGAGAAAAGAATTGTAAGAATTTAAAAATAATTTAAAAAGCCATTTTTATTTATCAATATTGATGAAAATAATCTACAGATCATTATGTCCTGCTGATAACTCTGATATTGATTCGTTAAGACTAGAAAGTGGTAGGCTTTGTGAATTATGCGAAACCAAGATAAAAGGATTAAAAGCAAAAGAAATCATTGATTTTTTTCCAAAAGATTCTTTATATTATGAATTTAAATTCATAGAAATAAATAAAAAAGAATTTATTAAATTCTGTAATAAAGTAATAGGAAAACCTTATGCTGCACAATTGAATTGGTTTACAAAAGCTATTTTAAGCGAAAGTTTCGCGATAACTGTTCCAACAGGATTAGGCAAAACTACTTTCGGAATTTTATACATATTATACTTGTATTATGGTAAATTAACTAATATTCTTAAAAATAGAAAGGTAGAACATTGCTTCTTTATAGCCCCTACAAAGTTACTTGTTCAGCAAACCTATGAGAGATTTATTGAATTTTCAAAGAAAGCAGGACTAGAATTAAGAATAATTCATTCAAACGAGAAAGATAAAAAAGCTTTAAAGCAGAAATTAAAAGAAAAGGAATTTGATATAGCTATTCTTACGCCATCTTTCTTATTAAAGAATAAGGAATTATTTGCTTCGAATGAATTTTTAGGAATTGCAAGCGTTATTTTCGTAGATGATGTAGATGCTTTACTTAAGAGATCTAAAAGCATAGATATCATTCTCCATATGTTAGGATTTGATAATAATACTATACTAAAAGAAGTCAAAAAATTGGTTAGGAAACCTATTAAAGATGTGACAGCAGAAGAAAGAAAGGCCTTACTAGAGGAAATAAATAAATATAAGGAAAACAAAGAAATAGGACAACTAATATTTTCAAGTGCTACTACGCGAGTATTCACTTCTCGAATAAGACTCTTACGATATCTTTTAAATTTCGAACCAGGCTCATCGTTGGAATTATTTAGAAAAGTTTATGATGTATATATCAATTCAGATGATATAATAAAGGATACAATAAAGTGGGTTAAAAAGCTTGGTAAGGGAGGTCTCATATTTATACCTTTAGATAAAGGAAAAAAATTTCTAGATAAATTATATAAAAAGTTAAAGAAAGAAGGAATAAATTGTGAAATTGTTACTTCTTCTAAAGGTAAGGATTATTTAAAAATAATAGAGAAATTTAAAAATGAAGAAATTGATATTCTGATAGGCTATGCAATTTTCTATGGTCCGCTTGTTAGAGGCATAGATTTACCAGCTGTGATAAAATATGCAATATTTGCAGGAATACCTAAGTTTAAATTAAAAGCGGGCGAAGAGGAAATAAAATACAATCCTTTAAGAATGTTATGGCTTGCTTCATTAATTTTAACAGTAATAGAGGATCCAAATTCAAGGCTTGAAATACTTAATATTTCAAATAAAATAAGTAAAATAATACAAAAATATACACCTGAAGAACTGAAATTTTTAATAAGCACTAGGCAAATATCCAGTATTGCTCTTTTGCAAGAATATTTGAGTATGCTATATAATAAATTAAATCAATATTTACAGAATGAAGCTTTCATTAAAAAGTTAGAAGAAAAAGCCCATATTTCAATAGTTAATGAAAATAATTCAAGATACTTTATTTTTGCCGATTCCTTAACATATATTCAAGCTTCTGGAAGAACTAGCAGAATGTTTTTTGGCGGAATAACTACTGGCTTATCAATACTCCTTATAGATGATGAGAAAGTTTTCCAAGGACTAGATTACCAGTTGCAGCGAAAATATGAAAATTTTGTTTGGTTAAAGGAAAAGGAATTTGAAGAAAAATTTAAAGAAATAATTAATAAAATAAACTTAGAAAGACTTGCTATAAAGGAAAGAAATATAAGATACATTTCAACAGAAATTAAAAAAATTAAGAATGCATTATTAATTGTTGAATCTCCTACAAAAGCAAAAACAATTTCTTATTTCTTTGGAAAACCTGCAGTAAGATTAATCAACGGAATTCCTGTTTATGAATGTGTTACTGGCGAATATATTCTAAACATAATTCCTACGTTAGGACATATTTTTGATTTGGTTTATACTCATGATGAACAGAATGAAATTTTTTATGGTATTAAAAAAGAAAACCATCATTTTGTACCGATATATACTACTATAAAAAGATGTAGAGATTGTGGACATAGTTTTACTGAAGATACTAAAGAAATTGGTGTGAAAGAAGGAAATGAAAAAGTTCTTAAATGTCCAAAGTGTGGTTCAACGAATATTTTTGATTCAATAAATATAGTTAAAGCTATAAGAAAGCTTGCTATGGAAGCAGATTTAATAATACTTGCAACAGACCCAGATTCTGAGGGTGAAAAAATAGCCTATGATGTTTATCTTTCATTGAAACCTTTACTTGTTAAAAAAGAAATAAAAAGAATGGAACTTCATGAAATTACATTTAAAGCTTTCAATAAAGGTCTAGAAAACTTAAAAGATATCAACATTAATATGGTTTATGCTCAAATTTTAAGAAGAATTGGGGATAGATGGGTAGGATTTTCAATAAGTTCAATTTTACAAAATATACTTGGTAAAAGGACTTTGGGTGCAGGCCGTGTGCAAACCCCAGTTTTAAATTGGATTATAATTAAATATAATGATGCATCTAAAACAAAAGATAAGTATATTTTTATTAAAACTAAAGTAAATGATGCAATTCAAGGTCCTAACTTGAAAATTAAAGTAAACCAAGAATGGGAACCGTTTATAAATTTAATTAAAAAAGAAATTAAAAGAAAAGGAACAATTAATGTAAAGGAAGAATCGGTAAAAGAAGAAGAAATTCTTCCCCCTAAACCTTTAAATACTTCTGATATGCTCATCAAAGCTGCAAATAAGCTAAAAATTACGGTGGAACAAGTAATGAAATTGGCACAAGACCTTTTCGAATCTGGTTTAATTACTTATCATAGGACTGATAGTCATTACATAAGTGATGTTGGTTTCAAAATTGCTCAGCAATATTTAGAACAAAAAGGAATGCAAAATCTTTTCGTTAAAAAGCAATATGACAAACCTGGTACTCATGAATGCATAAGACCTACTAGACCTTTGGATAGAAACGAATTAGAAAACCTGGTTTCAACTGGTCAATTAAACTTACCAACTCAATTAACTCCCTTGCATTATAAACTCTATGATTTAATATTTAATACATTTATTGCTTCGCAAATGAAACCTGCTAAAGTAGTTAAGAAGGAATTACAGTTTGAAGATATCAATATATCTACTGAAGAAGGTAGCATAAGTATTAAAATAGAAAAAGTTGAAGGTATAATTGAATATGAAAAAGAAAGTTTCGCTAAAGTCCTTCCTTTGCAAGTTAATGAAGTTTTAAGTAAACTTGGTATTGGTAGTCAATTGAAAATTGATAAAATTACTAAAGTTACTTTAAAGCCTAAGCTATATACAGAAGATGAAATAATAAATAGAATGAAAGAAGAAAATATCGGAAGGCCTTCGACATATGCAATTACTATACAAAAATTAAAAGAGCATGGATATGTTATTTCTTCGAAAAAGAAGAAGGCATTGATTCCAACCAACCTAGGTATTAGTGTAATGGATATTATTCAAAAGAAGTTTGACTGGCTTGCCAATGTTGAGCTTACAAGGAAGTTTGAGGAAGCAATGGATGAAATAGAGAAAGGTTTAGGAAGTGAAGGAGAGATTATGAAAAGGATCAATGAATTCTTTAACGAATACTATTTAAAAATAAAGAACAAAAATGTAGCGAATCAGAAATGGTAGTAGTTATATTAGCTGGTGGTGAAGGAACAAGATTAAGACCTTTAACTATTACTAAACCTAAACCTTTAATTAAGATTCTTAATATTCCAGTTCTTACCTATACTTTTGAAAATTTAAAGAAATTAGGTATAAAGGAAGCATGCTTAACTTTACATTATCAAGCAAATAAAATTATATCAACATATGGTTCAGAATATAAAGGAATAGAATTAAAATATTCAATTGAAGATAGACCATTAGGGACCGCAGGAAGTGTTAACTTTGCTGTAGGGGATTTTCATGAAAGGACTCTTGTAGTGAGTGGTGATTTATTAACAGATTTTAATTTAAAGGAAATTTTAGAATTTCATTCTAAAAAAGGTTCGATTTTTACCATAGGTGCAATTACGGTAAAAAATCCATATCAGTTTGGAATAATAAAGATGGATGAGGAAGGAAAAGTTGTCAGGTTTTTGGAAAAGCCTTCTCCTGCAGAAGTTTTTAGTAACATAATAAATGCAGGAATATATGTAATTGAACCTGAAGTTTTTAAATATGTTCCTAAAGGAATTGAGTTCGATTTTAGCAAAGACCTTATACCAATTTTACTATCAAAGAACGAACCCGTATACGCATTTGAATTTAAGGGCTATTGGCGAGATATTGGAACTTTAGAACAATATTTGGAAGCAAATAGAGAATTGCTACAAGGTTATTCTAAGAATTTATTAGATATTGCTTTAAGTTTGCAGGAAATTAAAAAAGAAAAATATATTGAACCTAACTTTATTCATTCATCTTCTTTAATTTATCCTAAAGTTAAAATAGGTCCTTATGTTATAGTGGATGCTGATGCTGTAATTAAAGATGGAAGTATTATATCCTTTAGCATTATAGGAAAATCAGCATATATTGGAGAAAGATGTGTTATTTCTTCAAGTATAATAGGAGACGATGTAAAATTGAAGGGTGGAACTATAATTTTTGATGGCTGTGCTATAGGGGATAATACTATAATCGGAAAAGGTGTAGAAATAAGATCTTATGTTAAAGTATGGCCAAATAAAGTTATTGAGGATAATTTAATAATATCATCAGATATAATAACTGGAGTTAGATATGTTAAAAGAATCTTTATTGGAGGTTTGGCTAGCTTTATACCTAATTTAGAACTTACCCCTGAACTTTCATCAAAGATAGGTAAAGCATTATCTTCTTTAGCACCAATTGGCTCTAATATATTTGTTGGAAGGGACAATCATTTATATTCTAAAATTGTTGAACAATCGTTAACCTCAGGTATATTAGCTAGCGGTTGCAATGTAGTTAATACTAGAATTATTACATCAAATATTGCTAGGGCTGTTATTAAGAACTTAAAAGCTAATCTAGGTGTGTTTATATCAGAACATCCTAAAGATGAAAACGTTATAACTCTTCAAGCATTTGATGGTAACGGGGCAAATTTAGATTATAAGACTGAGAAAAAACTTGAAGAATGCATTCAAAGAGAAGATTTTCGAACAATAGATTATAAAAATATAGGTGATATTTCATTTTATTCATTAGTTTTTGATTCTTATTATTCAGAATTAATTAAAATTTTTGATCCTTCTTATATTGATAATTATGTTCAATTTGCATTAGATATAAACGGTTGTTTTTTGGAAGATATTATAAATTTAATATTAAAAAATTATAAAATAACTAATTTCTTTATTTTTAATTCAAATTATAAAAGAATAAATGAAGAAAATTTAATTTCTATTTCAAATAATTTTAAAAATTTGAAGATAAACTTTGGCTTTACTTTTGATAAAAATTTAGTTTATTATTCTGTAATAGCAAATAATGGCTACATATTAAGTCCATTTCAAAATTTTCTCCTTCAAATATTTTGCAGTATTGAGAACAATTTTAAAATTGTAAATATACCTCCTTACATTCCTAATTCACTGATTGATTATATTGAAAAATTGGGCTTAAAAGTTAAAATATTTCCTTTGAATTTCAGAGATTTCAGCAGATCTTTAATTGAGAGTAAAAGTATAGCTGTTGATTGCGAAAATAGATTTGGATCAAATCCTATAGCAGGTCCTGATTCAATTATTGCGTTTTTCAATCTGCTTTTCTTTGTTTCAAAGAAAAATAAACCAGTTTCAAGTATTATTAAAGAGTTCCCTGAATATTATATAACCAATGATACGTTGGAATGTTCATCAGAAGAAATAATAAACGTTTTTGAGAACTTGAAATCTACTAACGAAATGAAAGTGTATCCATATTATAACGGGCTAATTATCGAATTTAGCGAAGCAAATTGTTTTATTCAACCCTCACAATATTTTTTAGGTATTGATATTTACTCGGTTTCAAAAACATATGAAAAATCTTTAAAGCATTTGATGATCTTAAAAAAACTTATTCAATCTTTAATGAAACGTTTTAAATCTTAAAAAATAGATTAATTTTTTAGATTTGGTATTTTATATGATAATTAGCCGATGAAATAATTTACTTATCTGATATTAATGAGGAATCCCAGGGGTATATGAGGCTTTCTAATTTTATAGCCAAATTATCTAAGCTTATATAATCTTTAACTTTTGAATTGAAATTTATTGGTCAAAAATTTCCACTGCAAATTTATAAAGCCAAAAAACTTTTAATATTAAAACTAAATGGGACAAAAAGTCCTTCAAATAATAAAACCAATAAAAGTTTATGTTGCTCCTTCTAAGATTTGTAGTGGTTTAGGCATTTTTGCCAAAAAAGAGATAAAGAAGAACGAAATAATATTTAAATTTGAAGGAAAAATTGTTTATCAAGATTATACTAACATAAGCATGCCTTATGCATTACAATTGGATTTTAATAAATATTTACTTCCAGAAGGAAATTATAAATATATTAATCATTCTTGTTCTCCTAATTCTTATGTAAAATTAATTAACGATGAACTTTATTTGATAGCATGTAAAAATATTAAAAAAGATGAAGAAATAACATACAATTATAATACAAGCGAATTTGATATGGGAGTAGATGCTTTTGAATGTTTATGTAAAAGTCCAAATTGCTATAAAGTAATTAAAGGCTTTAAATATCTTCCTCTTGATGAAAAAATAAAATTGAAGCCTTACTTATTACCTTATTTAAAAAGGTATCTTTCAGAAGAAATTAAAAATAAAAATTATTAGAAAAATAAATTTTTACTTTTTCATTTCTTTTTTATGGAAGCAAAAAAGTATAAAGAATGTAGTATCGTTATAAAGATAGGAGATTTGTTAGAAGAAGAAGCCGAAGCTATAGTAAATCCTGCCAATTCTCTTATGATCATGGGTGGCGGTGTGGCAGGAATAATAAAAAAGAAAGGAGGAGAAGAAATTGAAGAAGAAGCTAAAAAATATGCTCCTGTTGAGGTAGGTAAAGCAATAATTACTAAAGCTGGAAAATTAAAGTTTAAGTATGTAATACATTCACCAACGATGGAAAGACCTGCTATGCTAACAACCTTCGAAAAAGTATACAAAGCTACTTTAGCTGCATTAGAGTCAGCTTATAATCATGGAATTAAAAAGGTATCATTTCCAGCGATGGGTACAGGAGTAGGAGGCTTATCTTATAGTGAAGCTGCAAAAGCAATGTTATCAGCAATAAAAGATTTTCTTGAAAAATTTACTATTGAAGAAATAAAAATAGTTTTATTAAATAAAGATGCATATGAAAATTTTGTTCTAGCATTGCATGAAATGTTTAAAAAATGAAAGCGGTTATTCTGTATGGCCCTCATGATGCCAGAATAGTAGATTTACCTATTCCTGCGATTAAAGATAATGAAATTTTAGTAAAAATGGAAGCATGCGGAATATGTGGAACAGATGTAGAAAAGTATTCTGGAAGCTTTGTAACACCACCTGTTTTAGGTCATGAAGTTGTTGGCTACATTTATAAGGTAGGTAAAAATCTAAAATATAATGAAGGTCAAAAAGTTTTTGTTCATCATCATGTTCCATGTAGGGTTTGTTATTATTGTTTAAGAGGTGATTTTACTCTCTGTGATAACTTTACCAAAGTAAATTTTGATCCTTGTGGATTAGCAGAATATTTTAGGGTTCCTTCAGAAATAGTTGAAAAAGAAGGTGTTTTTTTATTGCCTGAGAATTTTCCTAATGAAAGAGCTACTTTTATTGAACCTTTAGCTTGCTGTATTAAAGCTGTAAATAAAATTAAACCGAATATAGGAGATAAAATTGCTATTTTTGGCTCAGGTCCTGCCGGCCTTCTTTTTTTACTTTTGCTTAAATCTCTGGGAATAACATCAATAGCTTGTATAGATGTTAATAATAAACGGTTAGACTTTTCTAAAAAGCTAGGAAGCGAACTTATTTTAAATCCTTTAATCGATGATGTAAAGAAAGAAATTAAAGATTGGAGTGATAAGAGGGGAGCAGACATAGCAATAGTAGCAACTTCAAGTATCAAAGCTATAGGAGATGCAATAAGTATTGTCAGAAAAGGAGGTACGGTTTGCTTATTCGGAAATCCTAAGAAGAATGAGATGTTAAATTTAAATGCCAGCGATATATTTATTAGGGAAATAAAGATTATACCTAGCTATTCTACAACAGAACTAGAAATATATCAAGCAATTTCAATGTTAAAAAATTCTTTAATTAAGCCTGAGATATTAATTTCCCACAGGTTTAATTTAAACGAAGCAGTAAAGGCATTAGAACTTTCAGAAAAAGGAGAGACAATCAAGGCTATTGTTTATGGATATTAGCAGAGTAGAGATATTAATTGCCTGAGTAGTTAATAAATAAGAATCTAAAGGCGAGAAAATAAGATTATCTCGTCTACCAAATTTTCTATCTCCTCAACTTTTCCGCTTATAAATTTATCAAAACTTACTATTTCAAAATCTAAACCCAAACTTTTTGCATAAAGATAGGCTTCCATTAGTTCCTCTTTAGTAGGATATCTTGATATTTCTTCATATCTAGGATCATACTTAGGAGATAGCTTATTACAATAATTATCTGGGTGATATTGATACATAATATTTACAAGTACATCAGGCATATTTTGTTTGATCCACAATAAAACTGGCTTAGTGCAGCATTCAACATGATTGGGCATAACCAAATGTCTTATTAGCATATTATCTCCCCATTCATAGACGATTTTATGGTTTCTTGAAACTGTTTCAAAATACCATGGAGTTCTAGATAATTTTATTGCACATTTATCATTGCCAAATTTAAAGTCTGGCAAATATATATCTATGATTTCTCTTAATATTATCATTGTTTCTTTACTCATAAAGAAGTTTGAATTCCATAAAATAGGAACATTGAATTCTTTGTTATAAAATGCTTTTTCTTTATCAAATTTATATCTATAAAAATCTGCATAGGCATTTAAAATATAGCTTAAATCAAGGGATTTCATTTTTTCAATATTTTCTAATTCTTTTATTGCTTGTACTATTGTATGTAAATGAATAGTAGGTTCTCCTCCTACAAGATTTATATTATGAACACCTTCTAATCTTAATTGAAACATCATCATAGCAACCATTCTAGGTGTTACAGGTATTCCATTCCATTTATCGGTACTTATATCACCATTTTGGCAAAATGCACATCTCATGTTGCAGCTAGTGAAAAATATTGTTCCTGAACCTTCAGTTCCTCTTAAAGGTAATTCCTCTCCTCTATGATGAAAATAACTGCTAACTCTTGAAGTTTCATCAAGTTGACATGTTCCAAGTTTTGTTCCAGCACTTCTATCCACTCTGCAATTCCATCTGCAAAAATTACAGGACCTAAGCATTCTTTTAACCAATTCAACTTTTAAATCTAAGAAATTCTTATCGTATCTGTTAAAATCTTCGAGCTTAGCTTCGTTGTTTTTTATTGCATTGAATTTTTCTAAAAATTCTTTTGATAGCTTCTCATGATATTCCCATAATTCTTTATCTGAAGCTTTCTTCAAATCTATTTCACATTTTATTCTTCTACAGATCAAATATTTTGCAGGTTTCTTATTTAATGATACCTCATAATACCATTTTAATTTATTAATGATATTTTCATGATTCCAAATCCATAATTTAGCAAAATTTGCCACAAGAAAGAAATAATTTAACCTTATAAAATATTTTTCTCTCTTAAAATTTCTTCTAATTTTGCTTTGTTTTTACAAAATATCATTAATGTTTCGTTATCCTTTATTCCTATATCATTTAAAGAATCTTTTTCATTTAATTCCTTATTTTTATAAATTATCTTAAATAAATCTGTGTTATCATCTAAATTATATTTTTTTAAAATTATCTTTTTTATATCGTAAACTTTTGTATTTTCACTTACATTCAAAGTAGTAATTTTCTTTTTCCAAAGTTTACTAAAAGAAAAAAATGGTTTTTCTTCAAAAATAAAAGTTTCGTTAACTTTTATTTTAATCAATGTATATCCCCATCTCTCTTGCTATTTCTTTTAATTTTTCTATTCTTTTTGATACTGGAGGATGAGTTGAAAACCATTCAGCTATGGTTTCTCCTGAGATTTCTTTTCTAAATGGGTTTGATATCCAAAGTGAAGCAGTTATTTGTGGAGCATTTAATTCATATCCTCTTAATATTGCGTTTTCTATTTTTCTTAAGGCACTTATTAATGCTTGAGGCTTACCTGTTAATACCGCAGATGTATAATCAGCTAAATATTCTCTTGTTCTTGATATAGCTAATTGAATTAAAGAAGCAGTGATTGGTGCTAATAGAAATATTGCCATTCCTAAGGCTACATTTGCACCATTTCTTCCTCTAAAAACCAAAAGTAAAGCTATATAAGCTAAGTATGTAATAGCTGTAGCTACTGCTGCTGCAATTGTAGCTATTAAGACATCCCTATTAACAATATGTCCTATCTCATGACCCATTACAGCTTCGATTTCATCTTCATTCATTAAAGTTAATAAGCCTGTAGTAGCTGCTACTACTGCATGACCAGGACCTCTTCCTGTAGCAAAAGCATTTGGTTGAGGTGAATTTACAATTGCTACTTTAGGCTTAGGAATATTTGCTTTTATTGCCAATTTTTCTACAATTCTATGTAATCTTGGAGCTTCTTTTTCACTAACAATTCTTGCTCCTGTTGAAATTAATACTAGTTTATCAGATATAAAGTATATTATAAGGTTAAGAATTAAAGCGAAAATAAAGAACCAAAAGGCAAGAGTTAATCCCCCTATATTTGTTGCACTTCCTATTATGTATCCTATTCCTACTAGTATACCACCTAGCAATGCTAATAAAGCTGTTGTTTTGGTATAAGCAATTAGAACTCTATTCATCATACAATTTTTTTTGTAACAACTATATAAGTTTTAATCTTAATCTTGTATTCTTTAAGGAATAAATTAATATAATTTTTATATGTATAGTTAATTGTGGCATATCCTAAAATATTACCAGATGAACTTATTGCTAGAAGTGTTTATCCAGCTTTAAGAGCCATGATTGCTGATGTATTAATAAAAAAATATAATTATACTCAAGTTGAAGCTGCTAGAAAATTAGGTGTAACACAAGCTGCCATTAGCTATTACTTGTCATCTAAGAGAGGAATTTTTAGACAATTATTCAAGTCAGAATTTATAATTAAAAGTGTTGAAGAAATAGCAAAGGGTATAGTTTTAAATAAAATAAGTGAGCGGGATCTTGCTTATAGCTTAACTAAAATAGCCGATTATATTATTGAAAATAAACAATTATGTGAACTGCATAAACAGTTTGAGGAAGATTTAAACATTAATGAATGCCATTTATGTGAGGATAGGTTAAAGATAAATTCTAAGGAATATTTGAATAATTTAATTAAAAAAATAGAGAAAGAATAATGGAAACAAAGAAAATAAAGAGTTATTGTCATATTTGTGGTAAAAATACAGAAAAAGAAAAGATTGGAAAGGAAGGAATATGGGGGGTCTATAGATGTTTAAATTGTGGTAATTTATCTTTACTGCCAGATTAAAATTTTTATCTTTTGAACAATTTTTTAAAGTATGAAAAGTTACTTATTAATAATTATCATTTTATTCTCTTTTATATCCTTAAATCTTAAATATGAATTACAGCCATGTGAAAACTTAGAATTGACTTCTAATCGTAATGAAGTTATATATGAAAGTAAGGTATATTGTAATTTAATAATTACAGATGAAGCTAGATTAAAGATCTTTAATAATGTCACAGTTAAAGTTCTTAATAATTTTACTGTAAAAAGATCTGCGCAACTTGAAATTATAGACTCAAAACTTGAGATTTTTGCTACTGTAAATATTTTAGACAAGTCTCAAGTATCAATTACAAATTCTATAATCAATTTTTCAAAACCAATAAGAATAGAAGGAGAAAGTAAAGTTAGTCTAAACAATGTGAAATTATATTCCGAAGAACTTATTCTTAGCATTAAAGGAATGGCTAAGCTAGATATAATAAGCTCAGAGCTTATAGGAAATATTATTATATTTCCTTATTCTTATTCAAAGATATTTATCAATAGAACATCTTATTTTTATATATATTTATCCAATCAACAATTTGATGTTACAATAAATAGATCAAAATTTAGTTTAATACTGGAAGTTACAAATAAACCTTCGAATTATATAACATTGCCTTATGGTTATTATTATCATTGGAATTTAACTTATATAACTAAAGAATACATTGGTATACCAGGCAAAATATACGTTTATGATAGCTACATTGGTATTTTTAGATCTAACCAAATTATAGTTTTAGTTGATAGTTTATTCATTACTAATTCTAAAAATATTACCATAACTGTTAAAGATAAACTTAATGTTGCCAATGTTCGTGGAGGAGAAATTACTCAATATACTTTTAAAATAGAAAATGTTCTTGTGAATTTAATGCAAAGTTCTATTTATGCTTGGAATTTTGAATATCATGGAGGTAAAAGATATTTATTAGCCAATTCATCTTCAGTAATAATAAGATCCTTCTTTAATTCCTCTATATTAATAAATAACGTAGATCTTATTGGAGTATATTCTACTGATTCTTCGCATATTTACATTAAAGAATCTATTATAAATAATTATGTTATTAGTAAACTTAATTCTAAGATTTTTATTACACAAACTATAATTAAAAATCCTAACAATTTCTATGCTTTTGATAATTCAACTATTTATATTGCATCTTTAGATAATATTCCTAAACCTTCAATTAAAATTAGTGGCGAAACAGTTCAAGTACTAATAAATGTTTATGGTTCGGTAGCTGTAATAGCTAGTAAAAATATAACTATTAACTTATATATATTCGAACTAGGAATAAATACACCAAATCCTAAGTTTGTAATTATTGGTAAAGGTATTACCAATAAATTTGGAGAAATACTATCGTATGTAGGAGAAAATTTGCCCAATGAAATATATATTCTAAAATTAACTCTTATGGCTACAGATAATACAACTTTGCAAGTAAATAAAACTTTT
>Ga0326762_1000365_pt1 | contig 21992 bp, 22 predicted proteins | sample NORPS_S_FD_207669 | JGI IMG/M metagenome (GOLD analysis project Ga0326762, IMG submission 207669) | Hot spring sediment microbial communities from Norris Geyser Basin, Yellowstone National Park, WY, United States - NOR.PS_S | ecosystem: Environmental > Aquatic > Thermal springs > Near-boiling...
ATCCATAATAAGCATGCCACGCTTAATAAGCCTCTCATCGACCCTCTTCCAGTAGCTCATCATGGGAGAGGAGTGGAGGCATGGCAATAGGCCTTGAGGCGAAAGGATATAGGGAATCTGAGACGAGAGCCGAAAACGTCACAGGAATAACCAAAAGGTAGCGAAGAGAGACGAAAGAGCCCAGGAATTAAGCCACAAGGCAGCCTGTGCTGCTAGGCTTTTGAGGGAGGTTAGGTGGTCTGGTGGTGTTAGGTGTGTCTACTGTAGTTCTCTGTCTGTTATAGGTTGGGGATGGTATTAGGTGTAGGGCCTGTTTAAGGACTTTCAACGATAAGAGCGGTACTGATTTCGAGTATTCTAGGATACCCCTTAACGAGGGGCTGTTCATAATGTATCTGTCTGGATGCCTTAACGTCCCCCTCCTGAGGGCCTTCATAGATGTTGGGCGTAGCTATGGCTCTGTATACAGATCGTTCAGGAGGATAATGTATGCTGTGGAGAGGTATGTTAGGCGTTATTGGAGGGTCTCAGGGGATGTTGAGGTGGATGAGGTCTATGTGAATGCTGGTCTGAAGGGTAGGGGTAACCATGACAGGATAATACTTCTAGGTAGGGGGCCTAGGTGTAGGGGTTTGAGGGCTGGTAGGGGTAGGGGTGGATGGGATAAGGACGTTATACCAGTATTCACAATAATAGGCCGTGATGGGCTTCGTGGCGTAGAACACCAAGAACTACTTCGGACTATGGAGGAGAGATAGGAAGACACGCTTCCACAGGTCGAGAACAGCAAGGAAGGCCCTTGAAAGACTAACGATAAGTCTAAATGGATACAAAATAAGAGGAAAAGAACTCACAGAAGTCCTAAAGACCATCTGGATAACATTGAAGGCCCAGAAGGCTGGAGCGGCCATCCTAATACACCTGTCACCCCTATGAGATAATCTTCTTATAAGGGTGATGTGGTCCGAGCGATACACCTTCCGGCCTTCTGGGCCTCTCTAGTGTCTGGCTGGGGAAATCCAACCCCTCCCCCTCTCTTTCCCCTTTTCAAAATCGCTTTAAGCGTTATAACTCTAACTTTGAACTCATCTCTAAATTCCGTATCTTAGGTGTATGATTATTGATGCTATTGTTACTAGGGCTTTGTATGTTGATTCTAGCCTCTCATACCTTATGATTATTCTTCTGAATGATTTTATCCATCCGAAGAACCTCTCTACAGCGGACCTCATCCTCCTGTATAGCCCAACATTGTATGGTCTAGGCCTCCTACCATTCCTGGGATTCACAGGTATGTTAGGCTCTATATCTATGGATTCTAAGCCCCTCCTTATGTTCTCCGTGTCGTATGCTGCGTCTGCGTAGAGCTGTTCAGGCCTCCAATCTAGGTCTCCTACAAGCTCTAGAAGCCTCCTAGAGTCATGCTCGTTCCCGGGCCCTATGATTATGCTTAGGGGCATGGAGTCCCTATCTACGCATACATGTATCTTAGTCCCCTTCCTATGCTTAAATCCATCATATCCTACTAGCTCTCCCCCTTTTTAGCCTCGACAGTCGAGCTATCTACAGAGACAATCCCATGCTCCCTAATGGATGCCAACGCCCTGAATATCCTATCCCATACCCCTTCATCCTGCCACTTCTTAAGCCTCTTCCAAGCAGTCTTGTATGAACCATACTCTAGGGGCATATCCATCCACCTACAGCCAGTGGTGAGGACGTACAGTATACCGTTCAAGACCACCCTATCATCAGCCCTAGGCCTACCAACCCTAGACCTAGGAGGAAGAAAAGGCCTAACGACACCCCACTCAAAATCACTAAGCTCACGAAACTCCATAATACACCATGCTCAGAAGAAGCTTAAATAGTTTGGAGACGAGCTCTAGCTCATGAATAAGGTAATGAATAGTCTAGAGCCGACCCTTGGAGGAAGAGACTTTGGAGCGACGTATTGTCTATATTTTTGGCATCTCTTTGACGCGTCAAGTACTGCCCAACCCCCTTCTAAGTGTTGCCCGAGGAGCTATAAGATCCGCCTATTTTACAGCCCCCGCACCGGCCACATTGATGCGAGTGTTAGGCTTAAGAGTCTAGAGACCTCTTACCCACGGGCTTCCCGCCTCCCCACGCCTCACGGGTTCTCCCGCACCCTAGGCGACGCGGAGTCGCCGCTCGGAGCGGAGTCATTGGCGGAAACTACCGGGGAAGTAACCTCCGGCCTCCACAGGAACACGATACAACGCTAGTTAAGCGGTAGCTACGCACTCGTGCGGGATCTGGATCTCGCCCGACCCTGATCAGGGCGACTGGCCGCTCCTTCTCGGGGTCAAGTATGGACAGTAGGCCTGTCTTGGAGACGTATAGGTAGAGGTATTGGGGCCCCGCATCCTCTGGAAGTATGTATGCGTACGAGCCCCTGCCGACGACGTTCTCACCCAACCCGCGCAGCGCATACTCCATGTAGGCCAGTTACCAAGATCCACCACTTGTAATATTCATCACACCGACGACAACCCTCTCCACAGGGGCGTAGCGCCTACCATCCTCGTCGATGAGGTCCAGCCTCAACTCCTCTCCCGACAAGACCTTCAACCCAAATCCAGCGCCCTGGTGATCGTCCCGCGGAGCAGGTCCGTGGCTAGGCCGGGGATTATGAAGCAGTTCGCCAGGGTTTCCGGGCTCTCTTGCCGCCGGATGCAAAGAGTTTCCGGCACCTTGATCCCCCTCTCCCTAGGGATCACCACGAACAATGTACGCGACTGTCGCGAGATAGATCGTCTCATTCTGCCTCGGCACGTAAGTTGCGTTGAGATGCGTCACCACAGAACCATTCGGGAGCGGCTCGTAGTAGACCGCATCTGGGACCGGAACCCGCTCAAAATAGACGACCGAGAGGGAGACGTTCCCCGCAACATCGATTACCTCGAAAAGCGAGTACCGCCCTAGCCTCCGGCCACCTCTCGGTAGCGGAATATATCACTATGGTTTCGCGAGCCGTGGTTTGTGTGGATCCCTGCGTCGTCTCTCTCCGCGTAGTAATTGTTAGTTCAGCCCCTCCTCCAGAGCCAACCTCCCTCCCCCTAGGCTCGCCAGTTTGGTAGATGCCGCCTAGCGCTAGGACCGAGAACAGCAGCGCCGCCGACACCAAAACAGCCACCAGAAACCTCGCCCTCACCAAGCCGCCACAACCCTCTGGGACTAAGGAACAATATTTAGGGCTTCCAGACAATTGAGGCGCGGGCAAGTGGAGGGGGCTTCCCTATCTACCAGACTTGGCCTCACTTCACCACCCTCGGCATCCTCTCCCTGAGGAACGAATGGATCAGCTCGGCCCTCCTCTCGCAGAACTCCTCGAACCTATCCTTACCCCACAGCTCCCTATCCGTGGGTATGAGGTGCTTCCGGAGCTCCTCCCCATATCGCTGAAGATAATCAGCCGGTGGCCTGTCGGAGAGCTCGGAGTTCAGGGCAGGCGATATCAGGGTCACGTTCTCCATCCCTGAGACGTAGCCCTCCTCCTCGCCCACAGCCCTGAAGAGGCTCCTCGGGAATATGTGGTGCCTCGCGAGGGATTCCGGCCCGAGCTCCCGGATCAGCGTCCCCTCCCAGTCCGACGCCCCGCTTAGGCAGAGAGCCATGTAAAAGGATGAAGAGATTAGGGCTGGACGGACCCCGGAGGAAGGCGTCACATTACTCCCAAACAACCAACAATCTTATAACCTTGCAAGGCATGTGAAAACATGGCATGATAAAACGGCTCAGGCTTGAAAACTTCAAAGGCGTCGTCGAGGGCGAGGTTGAGCTAGACAAACTCACAATACTCGTCGGTCCTAATAACTCGGGAAAAACAACAATACTCGAGGCGCTATTCCTCGCACCAAACCCATTCAGACTGGTCCCGTACTATCCCCCAACTGCCATTGAAGTGCTACAAGAATGTCATAAAACACTATTGGAGAAAGGATATACTTTCCTGTTTAACAAATATATTGCAAAAAACATAGTAATAAAAGTTGACGATCGAGAACTATTATTCACAAAAGAGCCTGGAGAGGGTATTGGTATATATACGAATTATTTACCTGTTGGATATTCTTCCTACACACGCAGAGTTGGTGAGAGAGATTATATGTATCTGGGATATATATATCCCGACGGTAGAATTGACTCCCAGTTATATTTATTAAAACATGTATTAATTACGGACAATACTTTAATTTTCTCAACAAAATTAGTGAAGTTCGCATATGAATACTTGCAAAGTAAGTGGATTGAGATTTTGAACACGGGGGTCCCTGCTCTCATCGCTAAGGATGTCTCGAGATTTGTTTCGGAGGAATACTGGAATATTAGCGCTGAGCCCTTTATGGCCGGCTCCATAACTTTCTATGTACTCTTGGCTGACGGGACTAGAATTAGGTTAGGCGACCTCGGTGCTGGTGTACATCTTTACATCATCAATAGGATGCTTTACGAGCACTATAAGCCTGATGTGGTTTTGTGGGACGACTTGGAAACACATTTCAATCCACGGCTTTTATCCCACGTTACGGAGTGGTTCGCTGACTTGGTTGAAGAGGGGAAACAGGTTATCGTGTCCACCCACAGCCTTGAAGTCGTCGAAAAAATCATTGCATACGTCAAGGACGCAACTGTTTTGCTTACCTCGCTTAGGGATGGGAAGCTGAGGGCTAGGAGGGTAAAGCCGGACGAGTTGGAGGAGTGGGCTAAGGCAGGTATTGATCCACGATATGCCGAAGTTTTCCTGCTATGAGATCCTGTCCATTAGACAACAAACTCTATGACAATATCAGGTCTAAACTGCGTAAAATCGATAAGCAGCTCCCCCAGAAGATGCTTGCAGACAAAGCAACACCAACAGATTCGTTAATCGTTTTGGGTGATGGGAGAGAGGACTATGTTGTTGTGCCGCTAATATGCCACCACCTCAACGGTAATAAAACAGCCGCAATAGTAAAGCCCACCTATACTCGAGATGGAGCTATACAGACATTAAAAACAATTGTTAAATACTATAAAACCATTGCATTCATACTCGACCAAGAGAGCGACGAGCTGTCTGCATTAAGTGAAATAATTATGAGGAAACTGAACGAAATTGGTGTAAAATGTGAGGAGATAGAGAATTCGGTTGGGGGACGTTTAATATGTTATAAGTGTATTCTGGGGGACCATAGGTTTAAGTTTGTTGTAGTTATTAATGGGCTTGACGATGTGGTCGGTCCCAGCCACAAGATTGAGGATCATCTAGTGAGGTTGGCCGGTGTTACTGTGCAGGGTGATTCAAAGGATGCGTGGAATGATTTGAGTGAAGAGGGGAGGCTTGAGGTTTTCCGTAGAATTCTTGACGATAGGAGTGTTGCAGAGGAGGTTTTCAAACAGCATTTTGCAGGGTTTCTTCTACTCCTGAAGGGGGAGGGGAGATAATACAAACTTGGCAGTACCTGGTCGCTGACTATAATGCGCACCATAGATGCTGTGCCGAACTCGTTCTCCTATCTCGTTTTTGATTTTCCAATAAGTACCCCATCAGGATTGGAGATAGAAGGTGATGCCAACTGTGAATGCCGCCTGAGACGCGAACAAGTGAAAACGTCGGCCGCCGAGTCCAGGGCGAGAAAAGACCATTTGAGCTTATCTATTGCGATTTGGGTAGCTGTGTTGGCTGGGCATCGAGGATGAGGTCGAGGAACTCAAGCACAGAGTGGAGGCCCTGGAGCAGCTGGTCCGCTCAATACTACTATCCAAGGTACCAGAAGTCAGGATAGAGTGCTAGGTCCCGAGAATAGTCTACGAGAGGAAATACGAGTACGTCAAGGTCTCTGAGGACGAGCTATACGGAAGGATAGTCAGGCTTGCCCTAGAGGGCTTCCTCGACGAGTGGAGGAGCGCCAGCGACGTAGCCTCAGAACTCCTAAGGAGGGGCTGGGCCCCAAAAGACTTCAAACACGTAAGACCAGCACTAGAACACCTAACCACACTAGAAGTACTGGAGAGGGAGAGGAGGCCCGGGAGGAGGGCGAAATGGCTCTACAGAAAGACAGACAAGCTCGGAGAAAGAATAAAGATAGTGGAGGGAGATGGGGGGGCAGTCCGACCGCTAAGCAAGGCCCCTACGCGGTAACCCTTTTTTCTCATTTTGTTACTGCATAACGTATCGGAAGAGAGCGTGTTGGGTAGGATAATCAACCTAGCGAAGGCCGAGTCCCCAGGCTCCACCATCAGTAAAGATAGGGCGGAGGTGCATGTGGGCCTGGGCAGGAATCCTAGGCGGATCGAGATAGGGTTTGGGAGGCTCTTCTTCAGGCGGGGCAGAGGCTGGAGCGCGAGCTTCAGACACATAGAGGTGTGGAGCGTCCTCCAGCCCCCCAAAACCCAGCCACTAACATTTGAGGTCCCCCTGAAGCCATGCGCCGGCCTGGTCAGGGGCGACGGGTATCTCCACGGAGCCATCCTCGCGCCCGCGGCTAAGATAGATCTTGAGGGGGGCCTAGATGTCTGGGTCATGCTCCTCGCGCCTGCGCCTGAGCCAGCCGCCATAGAGCCGACGAAGAGGGTACTACTAGTCTCTGACCGCGACATCTCGGCTCAAGCCACCCTTGAGGCCCGAGACGGGCGCCTAGCATGCAGCATCTCCGCATACGGATCAGGCCTCAGAAACGCGAGGCTAGAGATCAAGAGGACCCTCGAGACCGGGCTATCAGCCCAACACGGCCTCGAGACCATGACCGTCTCGGAGGAGGTCGTCAGGGTGGGCAGCGGTGAGACTAAGCAGGCTCTCTGGATACCCGTGAGGGGGCCGCCCGAGCCGGTAACGGTGCTGGCGAGGAGCATGCCGTCGGCGGGAGCCGTGATCCGGATACTCAACGAGCTCGGATGCCGAGCCAAGAACAGAACGCTGCTAGGCCCCAAGCTGGACAGGAGATATCACGTCATAGGGGACGGCGAGCCGACGCGTTGCTGGGCGAGGCTGATAGTGGACCGGCCACTAAGGCGCGACACCTCAGACGAAGCCGAGATAAAGATACGCTGGGGCGAAGCGAGATACAGCCAATAAGCTCCAACTAAATCTCTAGGTCCTCCCTCTCCGCTCCCCCAGGGATTACCTTCTCGACGGTCCTCAGCAACTGTTCAAGCCCCCCGAAGCTCTTCAGACACAAGCCACCTTTTGGAGGCGCCCATGTCGGCCGGAATATATCGCCGGGGTGCGCTTCCGCAAGCTTCGCCCTTACCGTAACCCCTTCAAGCCCGCGGGTTAGCGAGGCTCCCGTACCCACATGCCTGACAGGCTCTAGGCCAGCCGTCCTGAACCAGGTGCCATACACATCTAGGCGGTAGCGGGGCCCTTCCCCGGCCTGACTCCCTTCAACGATTTACGCCTTATGATGATGAGCAAGCCCAGAAGAGCCGCGACAAAGGCCGCAACCACCAACAGCATTAACATTGAATCCTGCTGCCATGTCTGCCCCGACCTATAAGTCGTCGTCAAGTCGGGTGTTGTAGTTGTGTCCTCCTTATGGGTGGTAGTGGTCTTCGCCGTAATCAGCGTAGTCGTTGTTTGCTGAGTCTGCTCTACTACTGGTTTCCATTGAGCCCTTAGAGTTAACGGCCTGTCTACCTGAACTATGAGGGGATTCTGGGTAGATTCTATGTCGCCTTTCCAGCCTACAAATTGGTATTTACCATCTGGTGGTGGGATAGCGGTTAACGTAGCCTTGTCCCCGACCCTATACCATCCACCCCCCTCCACACTGCCTGTGTCCGTTGAAACGTCTATAAGCACCTTGGCGGATAAAAACTCAGACAATCTTAGGCTGTATTCTTTCTCTAAATATGTCTCGACCTCCATTTCTTTCATGGGGGTAATCTGCCATTTTTCAGAGCTTCTGGCCTTGATTGATAATACGTATCGACCTACTGGGAGTGCCATCTCTGAGTCAACAGGGATCTCTAATTGTTTTGTACCATCCTTAACTTTAAGATACGCGTTCAGGAGATCCTTCGGAATACTGAGATCGTTTAAAACCCTCAAGTTACCATGTACCACGACTAGAATCGTTTTGGTGGAGGGGTAGTACCCGTCGGCTGATGCCACCACGGTGATATAATGGAGACCTGCCAGAGCTGGTGTTACCTTGAGCTTGAACGATCCATCAGGAAGGGTTACGCCCTCTTCAAGGTTTTGGATAGACCCGTCTGGAGACGTGAATGTCGCCATAACTTTAGCTCCACTGACCCCTTCACGGCCGAACTGGTCTAAAATCTTGCCGGATATTTCCAACTGTCTTCCGACCCGTCCAACAAATACGTCCTCACCAGCCGATATCCTAATGCCAGGCCTGGCCTCCTCAACCGTTATCCTTTGCCACCTATCAACAATTATAGGTATTTTCACGAGCTCTCCGAACTGAACCTTGAAAGGAATACTTACAGCCTCCTCAAACCCACCAGACTTATATGATATCCTGACATATCCGTCCACCCCCTCCTTTTTAGTCCCCACGACATTGAGGTAGTATATTCCCGGCCAAACACCGTAGACCGCCAAGTGCTTAGGCTTTGATCCGACGCCCGAATAAGTCAGTAGGTTCAGCCCGAAGCCGTAGCCGATGTCTGGGTTGAAACCTGCAAACTCGCCTATTGGATTTTCGAGCCACATCTCTATAAACGGCGGGTCGCTCGGCAGCATCCCCTGTTTAAGCTCGCCCTCTATTTTCTGTATTTGGGTCTCGCTAAGATTCCAGAACTCATACAGAGGCTTCGCTTCGTATCCTCCGGGCAGGTTTGCCCTCTCGTACTTCCAATCATTTAAAACCACGTTGTTTAGGCTCTTAATATTTGTATAGAGATCTACTATCGCGTTTAAGGCAAATCCCCCGCCAAGCTGTTCCGGTGTTAAGGTTATCTTATCAATTTCTATGCTCTTGGTTGTCGTACTCTCTATGAGGCCACCCTGAACCTTGTAGTTTACTGTTATAGGATTTTGAGGGATGATCTCTACGCTGGATAGAGCAAATGAGATACTTTTTGTGGAGTCTTTTAGATCATCGTAGTATTTCACTGCGTTCTGAGCGTCTGTCATGGAGGACCATTCGCTGGTGAACTTAATCCCGGCGCTTGTTAAAACCTCAAGCTTATACTTATAGTTCAGCCTCATGACCACTGTTTCCCCATTTATCTCGTAGGGAAGCTCGATATACCCGAGAGTGTTTGCGCGCTGAATCGCCTCCCGTTGGTTGAGAATGACTTTGAGTCTTGTTTCCCGGTCTACACCCATATTTTCCAAATATTTCACAAGGTCTGTCACCTCCATGGGAATACCGTCTGGGTTGAGGAAAATCGGGATCTGGTTGTTGATCACCTTCCACGCCAGCTCTGCGGCAAAAGTTGCTTTAACAAGATCCGTTACAGCAGCGCTTAACTCTCTCCTTAATTCCTCTGCAAGCTCTAAATATTTGTAAAGAATGTCCGTGTACCTAGGGTCGTTTGGATCTATAGATTGTAGTTGTTTTTTGAGTTCCTCCAGCTGTTGGTCTAGCTCATCCGTCTTCCCTGTCTGCGCGGAGTTTTCAAGCACAATCTCATCAGCACTTGTCGTTCTTGTTGAAGTGGTTTCGGAATAGGAGGACCCTGTCTCCCTGCCCTCCGTACGAGCTGTGTAGGAGCCCTGCTCCGTAGAAGCTAGTGCACCTCCGCCCAACTCGACACCTCGTCCTAAGTTATATATTAAAGCCCCCACTGCGGCGTGGTATTTGGAGAGCGGCATTACTGTAAGCACTCCGAACATCTCGCCAGCTAGTTTAATCTCTGGCGGCTTTGTGTTTGGATCGTCATCGACGAAGATTGATAACACATCAGGATTTACTGGGAGTTCGGGCATGAATGCGTTAAACTCAACGCCTTTCCACTCATCCGCTATTCTAGAAATCCCGTCTCTAATCCAGCGGGGTATCGAGTTTGGCATGGATGAGAGGTTCTCCCTATTAACATGTATGATCTTTATGCCTTTGGATGCGGCATAGAGGAATGTATGCACTGTCGAGTATGGTACTGTGTTATGGATTGCTGCTACCACCTCCCCCTCATAGAAGGAGCCAGGGAGGTAAGAGGGTATTGTGCTTGGGTGCAACTCTTTTATAGAAACCGGCCTTCCTTCAGACTTGGAAAGGACTCCGTCCTCAGGATCGAGGACTACATAGTATGCCCATGAGTTCCAACCTATGCCTGCGCTGAACATTGGCGGGCCGATCACAAGGTTCCCGCCATCATTAATGAGCTGATAATACTCAGCCTTATGAATGTTGAGAGGGAATACGTGCGCAATATGACGGAAACTCCAGATTCTCTCAATCTGATGCCATCTCTCAATCTGGTACCGCCGCGTCTGGAGGTAGAGTATTCGACCGACCACTTCGTCCTTATCGATGCCTGAAGTCAGCTTAGGGTTTAATAGGGCCAGCAAGGAACCTCGAGCGCCCTCAACTCCTATCTCGCCATATGCACGAGTCTTCATGAAGTCCACTACGTACGCGGCATAGCCCATCAAGCTTTCCTCACCCCAGCCGATGAAGGTGTACCCATCCGGGAGAGTCACTTTAAACTTCATTTTTATCGGTAACCAGTGCCCGGGTAATGCCGCGTCTCCCTGAGAAATCACCAACCCATTAAGGAGAAACTGAGGTCTCAGCAAAACCTTCCTATCATTTATCCGGATGCCGCTTAAACCGTCCGGACGGCTCGCGATATAATCAGCCGCCTGCTTTGACGCAGGGATGAACCGGGCAGTCAGCCGGTAAGCTCCCAAAGCTGAAGTAGGAAGAGTGAATGAGTAATTTCCCCATGCGAAGTCGTATCCTCTAGCATCAGACCACTTGGGGTAATAGACAGTAATAAAGCCCCTGAATTCTTCGGGCAAGCTGCTGTATAGCCCGAGTAAAGTATACTCACCGGGCGGCCCTCTTACACCCCTTTCTTCAATAATCCAGACACCTCTACTTATGTCGTATAACGGTAGGTCTGAAAGTGGCTGTAAATAAATACTAAAGGCTTTAGCGAAGGAAGTATCAGTTGACGAGGGGGTGGCTGATAGCGTTACGGGGGAGTCAATTTTCCGGACCACCCGCTTGAATGAAGGATCCATGTCTATCCATGTTCCGTTTACATACGCCCTGACCCATACATGATATAGCATAGAGCTGTCTTGGTCGTTGTGGTAGAGAAGTCCCGCGACTCTATGAATCCAGACAGCTCCCTCTAGCCCAGCTTTTGTATCTCTCAAACCTAGGTTCTCCGCTAGGGTCTTGGTAGGCACCCTAACTATGCCGTAGGCAAATCTAGCAGGATAGCCCGCAGTTCTAAGGAGGGAGACAAGTAGGCTGGACTGGTCGAGACTATTGCCATACATGTCATAGTAGGTCCGCAACCCACCCCTCAGAAGCCCCCAATAAGCGTCGAAAAACACGTTATTTCTAACATACTCGAATATCTTAACAGGATCCTTGTTCAATGACAGCACGATCTTTTCAAAGATTGGGCTCTCGGGCGTGACACTGTTCTCTAACAAGACGTCGTATATAGTTGGCTTAGTTTCCACTATTACAATTGGAGATGCCGTAACATTGACTCTTACCGTTATTGTATCCAAGTCCGGACTCTTGACCCAGACGACGGCAAGCGTCATCTCGCGGTAAATAAGCGGTACATAGCTAATACGCGGGCTCTCCTCAGAAGACTGGGCCAGCTTCCTTCTATTCACCCACCAAGTATCCTCTTCCGCCCCTATCTTACCATTCCACAGCTCTAGCCAAATATTCTGCTTTCTCCCCGTGACGAGGTCCCTCGCATTTGACTCTATAATAAGCCTAACCTTCCCCAACATGTTCTCGGGGATTGTAACATAAAGTAATCCAAGAACTATGTCGCCCGACCTAGGGGTGGGGCCAACACGCACATCAAAGACTCCCCCCTCAACTCCTACATCGGGAGTCTCGTAAGCCGTTTTTAAAAAGAGTGGGGCTGGAACCCCTAAGGCGATAATCAACAGGAATGACAGTAAGTGCGCTGCGCCTAGATTTCTCTCGCCTAGTTTAGACATGCCACCACTTCACCTTCATGCCAGTCCATCATAACTAAGTTATATTTAAGGTTAGGACTAGACAATCACCATACCGCGAAAGTCACTGTATTCCGCGAGCACTTACCCCTCTAGATAACACTCACGTCAACCGCGTAAAACAGCGAGCTGAAAATATAGTTACCAATCCACTCACCATCAATTATGATTCTGGCTAGTTGTGGGTTTGGGTCTTCTCTTACCTCAATCTTCCAGCTCCATTTAAGATTGTACAAAGATGCTCTCAATTTTCTTAAGGTCCGAGGGGTTATCGGGGTTAAGGTTACACCACACAAAATCCCATGCAAACACCCTAACTGTTGGCTTCAGACCTTTTATCAATGGCAGGAAGTCCCTCAACGTATCATACCATGCACGCTGCTCGTCCCTGTAAATTGGATGGTTATCTTTGGCGTTGATCTTCTCACACAGCATGACCCACTTAGTCTTATCGTAACCCAGCTCGATCTCAGGATAGAGTTCAAGCGTTATTTTCCTTGGTATCGTGAAGTGTTGACTTTCGTCAAATTCAACGATAAATCCATGGTCGGGGATGAAGAAGTCGGATCTAGGAATGTTTTTCGCTTTGACGAATTCTTTGTACCCTCTGTAGTTCTGCAACGCTCTATAGATCTCCAAAAGTTTTCCATAGTAGGGCGTGTTCTTGAAATCCATGGGACGTGTGCCTAAATAAAATCTGTAGTTAGTCTGTACATCACCATAAATCCTTTCCAGGAACTCTCTAACCCTTTCTTTACATTTGGGGCACCTTTCATTATGCTTCACCTGTCGATAGAGCCTTTTACCGTCCATCTCCATGAAGTGCGAGAACGGAGACTTATAAAAAAGTGCGGGTGAACAAGAATACTGAACATAGCGTTGGTAGCTACGAGCGGCCCCAAGAACGGCGTCGCGCTACTCATAGCAAGCTAGAGGCTGGCCGGGCTTAAAGAGTCGCTGGAAACTGTCAACCCTTAGACGGTGAGGAGCGGCTAGAGGATGATAGACATCTAAAGGAGGGCCACTACTCGTTAAATAACGTTCTAAGAGTCTTTGATCGCTGCTGGTTGTTGAGAGGAATGAGAGGAGCGAGGCCTTCGACGGCTCGGGGATAAAGAGGGCTGTCGTGAGGGCAATGAGGGAGGTCGGCAGTGGCAGCTGCGGATATATAGCCTGGAGACCGAGATCTCGGCGGAGTGAGGCGCGAGGGTTCCGCGGACGGCGTCCTGTATAAGGAGGTCTTATATAACGCTCACCTACATATACGGCGAGAGATCGACCGGCTAGGCATCCCAGGTTTTTACTCAAAGGTGCTCTTCGCCTGCCTGAGATGCAAAAACTAAAGTGTAGGCTGGTGAGATAAGCTTGGTGGCAGTTGGCTCTACAGGAGACAATCCCCTGGATAGAGAAGTATAGGCCGAGAACCCTGGCCGACATCATAAACCAAGAGGCGGTCGTGACCAGCCTTCAAACGATGGTTAAGACGCGCATGGCTCCACACATGCTGTTCGCGGGTCCTCCAGGAGTAGGTAAGACCGCCACGGCGCACGCCTTCGCGGCAGACCTCTTCGGACCCCGCTACATAGATGATGGACATTTTCTCGAGATAAACGCAAGCGACGAGAGAGGGATCGACGTGATTAGGGAGAAGGTGAAGGGATTCGCAAGAACCGTCCCTATGGGCGGCATAGGGTTTAAGATCCTGTTACTCGACGAGGCGGACATGCTCACCGCAGACGCACAGCACGCCTTCAGGAGGGTTATGGAGCAGTTCTCTGCGACGTGCCGCTTCATACTCGCGGCAAACTATGCAAACCGGATCATAGAGCCGATACAGTCGCGGTGTGCCGTCTTCAAGTTTAAGCCGATAGAGTTCGAGAACGTTAAGCTGGCAGTAGAAAGGATCTCAAATAGGGAGAAACTGCGGGTTTCGAGCCAAGCGTTGAAGGCTCTATACGAAGTTACGGAGGGGGATCTGAGGCGCTGTATAAACATTCTACAAACGGCTTCTACATATAGCAGAGATATAGACGACTCGCTGATCTACCAGGTTGCGGGTATAGCGTGGGGGGGCGAGGTGCGTAGGCTGATGGAGTTTGCCGTGGCGGGAAAACTCGAGGAGGCGAGGAATCAGCTCAGAACAATCCTCTACGTCAACGGGGCCTCTGAGAGAGACCTTATTGGACAGATGTATCGCGAGATCTTTTATCTGAATATTCCTGAGCATAAGAAGCTCACACTCATCTCGCTACTCGGCGAGGTTGACTTCAGGCTATCCCAAGGCGCGACCCCGGAGCTTCAGCTGATGATGTTTCTGACCCATCTATACGCCGCCGCCCACGAGAGTAAGTAGGACATGTCTATCCCCTGGACTGAGAAGTATCGGCCCAGATATGTCCGAGAGGTTGTTGGAAACAAGCAGGCCGTCAACCAGTTTCTAGAGTGGATGCGGGGCTGGGAGAGAGGCACGCCATCATCGAAGGCCGTTATGCTTGTTGGGCCCCCGGGTGTGGGGAAGACGAGCCTAGTCCTGGCCTACGCAAACGAATACAGGTGGGATCTAGTTGAAGTAAACGCGAGCGACGAGAGGAGTGGTGAGAGGCTGAAGGCGTTAGTCGGGGCCTCCGCCTCCCAAACCACGATCGCTGGGACAAGGAAGAGAATAATACTTGTGGACGAGGTTGATGGAATCGCTGGTAAAGAGTCGGCAGGCGGGGTGGCGGTTCTTTCTTCGCTTATCAGGATGTCGCGCGTCCCGATAGTCCTAGTTGCTAACGACCCATGGGACCCGAGACTCGCCCCACTGAGAGAGCTGGCGCCTATGATTAAGTTCAGCAAGGTGAGGAAGGACGAGGTATTGAGGCATCTAAAGGTGATCGCAGAGAAAGAGGGGCTGGAGGTTGATGAAGAAATGCTTAAGGAGATTTCGGAGAGGGCGGAGGGGGATATGAGGGCCGCGATAAATGATCTTCAGTTATTATCATCGATGAGGGCGAACCCCTCGCTACTTTTCGCCTACCTAGGTGAGAGGAATAGGGAGAAGAACGCTTTCGATGTCTTGGCCGCGGTCTTTGGGGCCAAGAAGGCTTCTGAGGGCCGGCAATTAACGATGAACACCGAGCTGGATCTCGACCAGATCTTCACTTGGGTTTACGACAACGTCTTTAAACAATACCAGAAGCCGGAGGCGCTGGCAGAGGCGCTGAAGATACTGGCCGACGCCGATCATCATCACGCCAGGCTGAAGAGGTACCAGATGTGGGGCCTGACCAGATACATCACACCACTCGTGGGGGCTGGCCCCGGGATAGTGAAGACAGCTAGCGGCGAAAGAGGGGCAGGATTCGAGTTTCCCTCCAAGATACGGTTCATGCAGCAGACGAGGGAACTTCGATCTAGGATCGAGGAGGCGACTGCAAAGATAGCCGCGAAATCCAAGATGTCGAGGGTTAAGGCGGCGATAGAGATGCTTCCTTACATTACGGAGATGTTGCGTAGGGGCGAGCAAGGAATATCAGCGCACTATGGTCTGAATCCTGATGAGGTTCAGGCCATAAAGACGATCTTCGTAGGGAGGACCACTGCTGGAGGGTTAGAGAAGGAGCGGGCCGCGCCTCCCAAGCATGAACCGGCTACTCCTCGTCCGAGGACGACTCGAGCAAGGCGGAGATCTCCCTAGCCATTATCGATGCGGGTATTCCCGGCAGAGTGATCAGACTTCTCCTCCCCCTCGCCCCGCTACTCGATATCTTTATCCGTATTAGGCCGAGGTCCTCGAGCTTCTGCATATACTCCCAGATCCTAGTGTAGGATTTGGGGGCTACCTTGTACTCCTCGCACACCACGCGGTAGTTTTGGTAGAGCTCGCTGGATGTGATGTATGAGCGGTCGGAGTTCAGGAGAAACCTTGAGGCGGCCAGCAGGAGCATCTTCTCGTGTCTGGAGGTGAACGTGAGGACTTCTCGCCTGATAGAGGGATATATGCTAGCCGCGGCCTTCCTGACGTGCTCCGGAGTTATCCGGGGAGAACCCTCGTTCTCTGCATACTTGCCCGACCTCCAGAGCAGTTCGACCGCATACCTAGCGTCTCCCCGCTCTGCAGCGATATCCACTATTAGGGACTTAGCGTCCTCGCTTAGAACGCCTTCGTGAAACGCCTCCGAGCTCCTATAATCAACTATATCGCTGAGTTGATCCGCGCTATACTCATCCAGATACATCACGCCTGCCTGGAACATGCTTCGCACAGCCTCATCGAGCTGGTCCATGATCTCTATGTTCCTCGTGACCGCGATGGTCGAGATGCGTGCAAGCTCCTGCCTCTCCTCTCCCAGCCTCAGGAACTTATAGACGCCCTGTGGATCGTTTCGAAGGAAGCCGTCGAACTCATCGAGCCCGATGACGAGCAGCACCCTCTTCTTCTCAAGCAGATCCATCAATCTACCCCCGAGCTCCTCGGTCGATAGCCCCCTAACTGGCAGAGGAGCCCCAAGAGACTCTACGACCTTCTTGAGAATTGAGCTGAGTGTGGGATGGATTCTACAGTTTATGTGGACATATCTCGCAAAGTTTACCGCCTCCATAAGTCGTCTGCCAAAAAGCTTGCATAGAGCCGTCTTTCCGGTTCCTACGGAGCCCACCAAAAGCACTCTCACCGCCACCGCCGGTCGCCCCGCGAGGTAGCTGGAGAAGAAGGTCTCGAGGAGGCTGAGTTCGCGCTCTCTATGGGGTAGCCTCGGAGGCACGTACTCGGGGGAAAGCTTCTCCTCGCTCTTGAAAATTCTCAACGCCCTGATGAATTCTGGAAGCGAGGGATATTAAGTGTTACAAGGCCTTGCCGAAAATGTTCAAGCCATATCCAGCTAGCCAGAGAGGTATCTTGACCTCGACAGGCTGCCCAGCTTTTAGATCCACAACCATTGGGGGGATCTCTACGTAGCCGTGTGACTCCGCGATGCTCCTTATGCTGGACGCGTCGCTTATGTTTGGCCGAGCGTAGTAGGCATCGCCTCTCCGCGACAAAGTAACCCATACGACTCTGACGAAGTTTCGTCTCTTAGGGAAGTGTATCTCGGAATCTAGGTAGGCCCTAACCCTGAGCATAAACTGCTCTATATTTGTTCCGCCTAGATGTGCTAAGATGGGGGCTGCCAGATAGTTAAAAACATTCACGGTGGAATGTATGAGCCCTGGAAGCATGATGAGCGGCTTCCCATCTATCACCGCAGCTCCCCCCACCCTCCCCGGCTGGAGCTTTATTCCCTGTATGAAGAGCTCAGCTAGACGTTTGAGCTCGGCGCTAACGAGGTCGATATCGCCCACGCTTGAGCCGCCTATCGTCAAAACACAGTCCGAGCTGCTTAGTAAACGAGTTGTCGCCTCCCTTATCTGTCCTGGGTCGTCGGGTACGATGATGGGTTTCATGGGGTCGCAGAAAAGCCTCTTAACCATGTGGTACACGAGGTAGGCGTGTGAGTTTAGGAGCTTCCCTCGCTGGACCTCTTCCGGATCCTCAGTGAGCTCGTCCCCGAACGACACTATGGCCACTCTCACGGGGGCTCTCACCTCCACCATAGCTATGCCCAGAGTCTCAAGAAGAGAGGCCATAGCCGGCCCTAAGATCTCGCCACTTCTGACCAGCACCTCTCCCTCCCTGACCTCGCTCCCGGCTGGTACCACGTTCTCCATCGGCTCAATGGGGCGCGTCACTCCTATCTTTTCGCTATCGGCTACGGCGATCTCCTCCTGCCTAATGACGGCGTCTGCCCCTTCCGGCAAGTAGCCACCCGTGTGTATCCTCACCGCGCAGCCCTTCTCAAGGAACTCGGAGGTCTGCCCAGGCCCTATCGAGCCGACCACCCTGAGGAAAACAGGCCTCTCTTCAGAGGCGTCCCTGATGTCAGTGCTTCTGACAGCGAACCCGTCCATATGAGACATATGTAGAGGCGGGTGGTCTCTAGGCGCCATCACCCCCCTCGCGACAACCATGCCCACAGCGTCGCGCGTCCTCATGGAAACGGTTCGCACCAGGGGGCGCACTCTGGCGCGTATCTCTTCTAGGACCTCTCCTATCTCCCGGAAGTCTGTAATAGCTCTATATGGGCCTCGCTGAGACACCATATCTGGCCTGGTAGCTAGACCTCTTCATAGGCTTTATAGATTTGCCGAAGAATGTGAGGAATGAGTGGTAGTCTTCCATGATGCTGGTGCCTGCGAGTATGTCGATGTACGGTAATGCAGTCAGCATGCCTATGGTGAGGGGCTTGAAGCCGGGCTTATCAGAGTGAGGGTTGAGCCAGATAATCCTGCTCACGCGCTGCCGCAGCATCTCTATACTCTCTCTCAGCAGCTCGGGCTCTCCCGTGTCCCACCCGTCGCTCACGATTATAACCACCCAAGTTTTATCAACCAGGTTACCATAAGATTCGAGGAAGGTCTTTAAGCAGTATCCGATCCTTGTTCCGCTCCCCCACAGGTCTAGTTCCTCGGATAGCCGTCTACGTATCTCCTCTAGATTGGAGACGAGGAGGTAGTCGGTCACACGCCTGAGCCTTGTGCTGAATACAAAAATCTCTACGCGCCTAGTGAATCGGCTGAACAGGTACATGGCCCTCACGAGCCAGTCGGTATAAGTGTCCATGGAGCCGCTTATGTCAATCAGGGCTACTAGCCGCGCCCTCGTGAGGGTCTTCAGCGTCCTCTTGAACTCAACTATCTCTCCGAAGGTCTTGAAGCTCTCTCTTATGGTCCGCTTAAACTCTATTTCTCCACGCTTTGAATATTTGGAGCGTCGGCCCGGAAGAACTGCCAAACGCCTCTTCATCCTCCTTATGATACGCCTGCCCGTCCGGAGCTTGGTTACGTCAAGGGGCCTGAGGGTCCTCTTGTGGAGGGCCTCCGCTGGGCTGTACATCACGTATTGTGTGCTCACCCTCTCCTGCTCCTGGCCTTTACCTCTTTGGGCCTCGCCACGCCAAGAGCCAGCCTGCTCACCCTCCTGCCCCTCGCTCTCGCCCCGATCCCCACCTCCGCCAGCCCCCGACGCGACCTCCTGGATAGCCTCTTCAATTAGATGGTACCTCGTCGGATCCTTCACCATTGTGACGCGTATAGCAGTCAAGAGATCCTGTACCCCTCCCCCGGCGACTAGTGATATCGCCTCACAGGCATCTATCGACTCTGAGATGCCCACCTTAAGCCCATACTTACGGAGAACCCGGGAAAGATCTGTCACAAACGTATAGAGGTTCATCTTAAGTGCTCCTGCCTCCCAGCATAGAGAGCATGGAGTCAATGTCCAGCCTCTGGAGATCCTCCTGAGTCTTCACGATGCATGGCAGTGTAGACTGGATTATGTCTCGAGTTAAATCCTTGACCGAGAGTTTGGCGAGCGCTGTGGCCCAGTCAATAGACTCAGAGATCCCCGGCTTCTTCAATATGTCCTGCCTCTGTCTGATCAGGTTAACGAAGTCGACGATCTTCTCCACCACGTTGTCGGGGAGGCCTCTTACCTTAAGCTTCAAGATCTTGAGCTCCCTCTCCCGACTTGGATATGATTGGTAGTAGTAGAGACACCTCCTCTTCAAGCCATCGCCTACCTCCCTCGTCCTGTTGGAGGTGAGTATTACAATGGGTTGCTGCCGCGCTTTGATGGTTCCGATCTCGGGGATGGTTGCCTGGAACTCGGCCAAAAACTCGAGCAGAAAGCCCTCGAACTCCTCATCGGCGCGGTCTATTTCGTCGATCAACAACACTGGGGGCACTTCACCCTCATGCATTATGGCTGCTAGGAGGGGCCTCTTAAGGAGGAACCTTTCGCTGAAGATCTCTGACTCTACATCCTTCATAATTCCCTGGCTCTCTAGGAGCCTGATATAGAGCAGCTGCTTAGGATAGTTCCACTCGTATATCGCGTCCGAGGCGTCTAGCCCCTCATAGCACTGGAGCCTAATGAGATCAGTCTCGAGGATCTCTGCTAAAACCTTGGCGATCTCGGTCTTCCCACAGCCAGGCTCCCCCTCTATTAGGAGGGGCTTCTTCATCTTGATCGCGAGATACAAAGCGGTGGCGAGACTCCTATCGGCGACGTATAGATGCTCTTCTAGCTTATTCAATAACATATCAATAGATAAGTTCTTTATGAGATCTGCTCCACGCAAATTATCGACCACTCTACCGTAGTAGCCTCAGTCTGACCTAATAAAATTTTTCCCTCGACAAGAGTGGAAGAGTCCTCTTAGAAATTGTTAAAAAGCTGTGTGAGGATGTTAAGTTGACGGACACATGAGGTTAGAGGGGTCTTTCGAGGTTCCTTCCCCTCCTGAAAGTGTCTGGAAGCTTCTGACGGATCCTAGCAGGTTGTCGAGGGCTTTGCCTGATTTGAGGAAGTTTGAGCCGCGTGACGCCGAGAGCTTTTACGCAGAGTTTAGGCTGAAGGTAGGCCTGCTAAGTGGGAATATTGGCATGTTGTTTAAGTACACCGACCTGCGGGCGCCAAGCCATATATCCGTCACTGGCCACGGAACTGGAATGCAGTCAACAGTCGATCTCAGGATAGACCTTGACCTGATTGAGCAGGAGAAGGGAAAGTCTCTCGTGAAGTGGGCTGCCGATGTGTCTGTCGGAGGAGTCGCGGCCAGTCTCGGGGCGAGGATCATGCAGGAACTGGCAAAGTCTAAAGTCCGGGAGCTTGTCGCAAACCTGAAGAAGGTCGCCTCCGCACGCTAGGTGGTTCTTTAAGATTTGACTTGCTCCTTCTTCGCCTTGAGGAAGAGTTTCTCTCCAGGAGCGAGTCTCGGCGCTCCGGGATCTATCCGAACTACCACATAGAATCCTTTAACGGGTCCGAAGACATCCGATACGTAACCTACATGTGAGCCCTCTAAATCATAAACGTGCTCCATGAGGCTTGGCAGGCTGGAGGCCTTAACAACTGCATATTCACGTACAATTTTAAGCACCTCACCCAACACAACATGTGTATCACTCATTACCTCTCTCCCCGGATTTTCTGAGCGATAAGCCTGATCGCTCGATGCTTCGTCACCCCAGCCGGAGGCTTGATAAGAACAGCGGCTCCTTTTCTCCACCACTCAGACGGGTGGCTCAGAGGCAGGGGCTCCGCCCCCCACCCGAGGCTCTCTGCAGCCTTAACTATCATCTCAGGTGTGGGGTTCTTGACTGCTAGATTTGCGGGGACGCGCCTCCCCCCAGACTTGCTCCTCCTAGCGTCAAACGATCTTATCCATACTAAGTATCCCTCTCTCCTAATCATGCGGCTGACGAGCTTATCAGCACCGCGTTGACCACTCCGTCTGATCCAGGCTTTGACGTGACCCTAGCGTCCCCCAGCTTCGTCTCGATTATCGCGCCACGCGTTATCACTCCTCTGCGCTCAAAGTCTCTATTTGCAGGATTAGACTTGACGCCTAGGATCTCCGTCCTCACAACCTTACGGCTCCCTGGGTCGTAGAGGTTTGCAAACCTATCGGAGACGAGGACCTGCTTGACTTTCCCTCCCCTCACCCTAATCACGGCCCTCTCAGGGTCGCCTAAGAGCGCATAGACCTGGTCGCGGCCCCTCTCGAAGCGGCGCTTCCCCCGGTGTATCCCCTTCTTTCCCCCGCTCTTCTTCCTCTTATGCTGGTCACCATGCCATATCGTCATTTCTAGAGATTGACCCTCGAAAGGGCTATAAAAGGATCTCTCCATCCAGCTCGATAGTGTCCAAATGCCTTGTGGCTTAATTCCTGGGCTCTTTCGTCTCTCTTCGCTACCTTTTGGCTATTCCTGTGACGTTTTCGGCTCTCATCTCAGATTCCCTATATCCTTTCGCCTCAAGGCCTATTGCCATGCC
>Ga0326762_1000370_pt1 | contig 21910 bp, 30 predicted proteins | sample NORPS_S_FD_207669 | JGI IMG/M metagenome (GOLD analysis project Ga0326762, IMG submission 207669) | Hot spring sediment microbial communities from Norris Geyser Basin, Yellowstone National Park, WY, United States - NOR.PS_S | ecosystem: Environmental > Aquatic > Thermal springs > Near-boiling...
CTAGCCCCTTACAGCTTCTCGGCGGGGTCTAGGGTCAGGGTGAGGAGGGGCAGGGCTGGGAGGACGGTCGTAATCACATGCGGCAACTGCGGAGCAGTAAGGCGGATCCCCGTCTAGCCCTTTGACTCCAACGCTCCAGCAAGTATCGAGACCCTCTCGACCAGCCTCCTATTCTCCTCCCTCAGCCTCTCAACCTCCTCCCGCAACTCCTTGTACTCGACGCCGCGCTCGAGGCTCTTCCTGACCCTCTCCGCGGCATCCCTCGCCGACCTCCTATTCATCTCGTAGACATCGTTCTGCGCTATGTCCTCAAGTATCTGTAGGGCCTCGGCGGAGAGGAGCTCCCTGCACGCAGCTATCACGGCCTGCCTCACGCGGTAGTTGGGGCTTCTCGCGAGTTCTCTGAGCCTGTCATAGACCTCGCGCCTAGAGGGGAACCTGCCGAGCGAGGCCACGGCGGCGGCCCTCGCGGGAGTCTGCTTATCCTCCTCCGTGTAGCGCATAATCACCCTGAGGGCCTCCTCGGAGCCGATCTCCGCGAGGCCCCGCAGCACCCCGACTGTGATGGCCGAGGCGTGGGAAGGCGTGTCTATGTGCCTCACAAGCTCCTCGGCCGCGCCGCTGCTTCTAGTCTTCCCCATGCTGATCGCCGCTGCCTGCCTGACGTAATAGCTCTCCTCACCGTCCTCTAGGACTTTCCTGAGGGCCTCGAAGACCTCTCCTCCCCTATAGTTGCCGAGGGCCTCGCAGATCGCCCTCCTCACCTTGGGGTTCTTGACCTGGTCCAGAGCCGTCAGCAGAGCCTTCTTGGCCTCCTCGCTCCTTAGATCCCCCAGCGCCCGGGCCGCCTCCGCCGCGACGCCCCAGAACGCGTCCCCTGTCAGGGCCTTCCTGAGGGCCTCGACCGCCCTGACTCCGCCCATCCTACCCAGCGCGCGGGTTGCGATGATTCTGCAGTAGACATGTGTGTCGGACTCCAGGACCTTCGCGTGTTGCTCCACATTCCTAGAATACTCCAACGTCTTGAAGCACTCGAAGCTCGGGTCGACGCAGACGAGCTCGGGGGCCTCGTCGAGGCTGAAGACGTAGGTCTCCTCCCTCTCCCTCAGCTCCACCCTAAACTCCCTCTCACCGCTCCCAGACTTTACGAGGACCCTCAGCCCGAGCTGGTAGGCGGGGAGGGAGTCGTCGCCCTGCGTCTGCTTAAACCGTAATACAAACTGCCTCGCGCCCTCGCGCCACTCCTCCTCAACCCTTATCGCCGGGTGGCCAGCGTTGTAGAAGAACTGGTCGAAGAAGAGCTCGAGGCTCCTCCCCGAGGCCTCCTCCATCGTCTTCCTGAAGTCCTCCGTGTCTGCGACGGAGTAGGCGTATCTCCTGAGGAAGAGGCTGAGGCCCCTCCTGAAGACCTCCTCGCCGAGGAGGCTCCTCAGCATGTTGAGTATTAGGCCGCCCTTGGGGTAGGAGTGGGCGTCGAAGAGCTCTGAGGGATACTTGTAGACCTTGGTCACGATGGGCCTGGCGTAGCTCTCCCTATACTCCCTGAGGTAGGCGTCCATGTCCCTGACGAGCTCGTAGACAAACTCGTCCTCACCCTTATCGTGTCTGACGAAGAGGTTCTCCAAGAACGTCGCGAAGCTCTCGTTGAGCCAGGTGTGGGGCCAGTCCCTCATCGTGACTAGGTCTCCGAACCACTGGTGTGCGGCCTCGTGGGCGACGAGCGGGTCGCTCGAAAAGTCCATGTGGGCCTTCTCGTCATGCAGAGTAAGCTCTGTCAGGGTTGTGGCGGTCGTGTTCTCCATCCCCCCAAAGATGAACTCGTAGACCGCGACCTGTGCATACTTTCCGTAGGGGTAGGGATAGTCGAGGTATTGGGAGAAGAAGTCTAGGATCTTAGGCGTCTTCTCGAAGCTTAGGCGGTAGACGCCGCCGTAGCCGGGTGGGACGTAGTAGCTGAGCTTGACGCCGTTATGCTCCTCGTGATACTCCTCGAAGACTCCGGCCGCGACGCTGATGAGGTAGGGGGAGTGGGGCTTATCCATCCTCCAGTGCCAGTAGCTCCAGCCGTCCCTCTCGCCCTTCGCCACCAGGTCTCCGTTAGAGACAGCGACGTATCCCCGCGGGACGTAGATTATGAGTTCCGAGGTGTGCTTGTGGGAGGGATGGTCGAGGAGTGGGACCCAGTACCTATTGTACTCGGTCTCGCCCTGGCTCCAGGCCTGCGGCCTCCTCTCGGGGTTGGCCCTATCGGGCTTGACGAAGTGGAACCCCTTCCTGGGCCTAGCCCTGTAGGAGACCCTGACCTTGGACAAGCCCGGCCCAACCCGGACCCTCAGCTTCGCGCCGTCGTACCTCCACTCGGCCCCCGCGTCTTCCATTCTCACGTCCTCGACCTGCATCTCGCAGGCGTCGAGCCCTACCCATCCCCCGCCACCCTCGTGCTGGATCTGAAGCTCCGCCACACCTCTAAGCGACTCGTCCTCAAAGTCTATCCAGAGCTCGAGCCTCAGGTGCTTGACCCTGAAGTCGACGACGTCTTGGTAGCGCGAGGTGTATTCCGGGTAGGCGAAGTCTCTTCCGGGCTTGAGGTAGGGATAGATCGGCGTCGGCACGGGATAGGATACCACAGGGTCCTCACTATTTGAATCTTATATTTTTGGTTTTGGATACCCGTATAGGTAGTGTCCAAATAACGGGTTTATGTGGCTGAAGACCTCCCATAATAGCCTCGCGAGTGGAATTAGCCGCCCCTAGAGAGTATTTAAAGCCTTATTTGGACACTGCCGCACACGAGATAAGAACAAACAAAAGAAGACCCTAGACAGGGAGAATTAGGCCACAAAACACTGTGTAGAAGATTGTGTGCAACTTTCTTAGCAGCCGCTAGGTAATCGGGATGCTTCATTACAAGGTGTTGTGGATAGGGTATAAGTGGGACGCATACTGTCAGACAGGTGTAGAGCCCTGCCTGTCACTCGCTTCAGCTAACGGGCTCGCCGCACAAAGGGCATCTCTGCACAGCAACACTATCGTAGCCATACATAAAACCGTACACGGGAACCAAAATGCTGCAACCATGCTCTTATTCCGGATGAGGTTTAACATTTGTTCAAAAATTCTTAAAATAAAGATGAGTGGGCGAAGCTAGGTTGCCAACGCACCCAGCTGAACCAACACCCCCATGGCATCGTATATCTCCCACTCTTCCGCAATCTTTCCGTTTTTAAACAACACTATACCCATAGTTGATACGGTGAATTTCTTGCCTGTGGGGGCTATGCCCTTAAACTCACCCTTATGCGTTCCGGAGACAGTCATGCGGTAGGCGACTCTTTCGTCTTCTGCGACCAACTCATCGATACATACGTTGAAGTCTGGGAATGCCTGACGAACTTCGTGTAGGAAGTTCAGGTACTCCTCTTTTGAAAGCTGAGACTCCTCACCTATTCCATGGTAGACGAAGTTTCTGTCTAATACTTCATTATTGATTATGTCAAGCTTTCCACGGTTGACCGAATCTACATATCTGTGCAGAATCTGCTTATGTTCAACTGTCGTCATGTGAAATAGTCGGTTTGGTATCTATTAAGAGCGCTCTAAATACATTAGGTAGTGTCCAAATAATAGGTTTATATAGCTGAGACCCTACCGTAATAGCCTCGCGAATACGTTCCGCGTCTATTCTCGTTATATGGGGCAGAGCATAGAGAGCTAGGCACTGGTATTTTTCTCTGTTGAGCCCGCGGCCCCCCGCAGGCCCACAAGCCTCGCGAACTCCTCGTCAAGCCTCGCCAACGAGTGGAGCGCGACGCCCTCGCCAGCAAGCAGCTCCGCCGCCCCCTCGCGTCTATCCACAATCACGAAGTACTTCTCGATCCGGCCCCCAGCCTCCCTCACGGCCCTGACGCACTCGAGGGCGCTCCGGCCCGTCGTGGCTACGTCGTCCACACCCACGTAGGTTGCTCCGGGCTTAACGACGCCCTCAACCCTCTTCTCCTGGCCATAGCCCTTCTTCTCCATCCTCACGTAGACGAGGCCGGCGCCGATTCTGTCCGCGACTAGGCTCGCTATAGGTATCCCAGCCGTAGCGGTCGTGGCGACCTCGACCCCCTCCCGCCCCGCCCTTCTCGAGACAAGGCCCACCATCAGCCTCGCGATCAGAGCCCTCGCGGAGGGGTCGGAGTAGAGGGCCCTGCAGTCGATGTAGATGTTGCTGAGGCGGCCGCTGGAGAGCTGGATAGGTCTTTCGTAGACGTTAAGGACTCCTGGCGTCTCCGCTATAGCCCTCGTGGCGAGGACGTACTCCCTCCTAGAGGAGAGCCGTTCTGCGGCCTCGCGCGCTGCTGAGGCTGGGTCTTGTGCGAGCGTCACGGAGCGCCCCACGTTTATCAGGATCCTCTCCCCTCCGCCACGGATAAGGGGCTCGGGGTCTCCTCCCTGCGCGCCCGCTCCCGGCGAGAGTATCACGGCCTCCTCGCCCACCGCCGACCTCAGCTCAGCCACCATCCGCTCCGTGAGCCGCGGGGAGAGGCCGACCACGTATCCGTCGACCCCGGCCTCCACGCCCTCCCTCACGAACCTCCAGAAGAGCTTCTCGCCGGCCACCTCGAGCTCAAAGTATCTGGAGCCGTAGTCGCCGGAGGGGTATGCGACTAGGAGGACTCCGAGCCCGCGGGCGTGGGCGAGCTCGGTGATCTCGGCGACGTTCCCGAAGAGGGGGTTCGCCGTGAAGGCGTCGTAGCCGAGCCTCGAGATCGTCTCAACCGCAGCCCTCGCGGTCTCCCCTATATCACCGAACTTACAGTCCAGTACCGTGAGGAGCCCGAGCCTCCTCGCGAGGCCCGTGACCGACCTGTGCCCCTCCTCCCCAACGCCTCTCAGATGGTTCTCATTCAACTTCACCGCGGCACAGAACCTCCCAGCCTCCTCTAGAAGCCGCAGGCAGCGGCCCACCCTCTCCCCGGGACCGGGATACTGGAGGGGCGAGGGATCGAGGCCTAGGCAAAGGATGCTCCCCGACCGCTCCACCGCCCTATCGTACCGGTCGGCCAGCAAGCTCATCGCCGCCCCCCAAGACAACACCCAAAATATTAGCTGTTCCCCCAAACCCCCGCAGGCGGCCCGGCTAAGCGCCCCGAGGCGGAAGAGCCATAACTTACCTAGGTAAGTGCTTACCTAGGTAGGTTGCTCTTCGACTTAAGGCCCAAGGAGAGGATCGAGGACCTTTTCGGCAGGAGGGAGGAGTACGAGGAGCTCACGAGGCTTGTCAAGGGTGGGCTTGGGTGGTTGTCTTAGGCAGAAGAATGACCGGTAAGACCTCGCTGGTTAAGACGTTCGCGAGGGAGAAGAGCGGCCTCTATGTGAGCCTCATGGGGGTCAAGAATCTCGTCGGTCTTGCTGAGGCACTGCTCCAATCACCGGGCCTCGAGCTGAAGGAGCTGGAGCTGGGCCCCGCGACGTTGCTGCGGTTAAAACTGACGAAGACGATGGAGAACATCTTCTCAAGGCTGGAGGGCAAGGTCGTTGTTCTGGACGAGGTTCAGGAGCTGGTCTCGCCGGCTTTTCTAAAGCTGCTCAAGACGATGTGGGATACGTCCAGAGGGCTGAGGCTGATTTTCACCGGGTCCTACGCAGGAGTGCTGAAGAGGATGCTGGAGCCAGGCAAAGGGTCTCCGCTCTACGGCCGCCAGCCTGCGAGGATAGAGCTCATTCAACAAGGACCTCGCGGAGGAGTTTCTGCGCCGAGGTTTCGCCGAGTACAGAATGAGCCCGAGAGAGTCCGAGATAAGGGAGGCCGTCGAGAGGCTCGGCGGCGCAGTAGGGTGGCTCACCTACTACGGGAACTCTAGGTGCGTCAGACGGATGGGCCACGAGGGGGGTCTGAAGACGACTCTCAGAGAGGGCTCCAAGATAGTCCTAGAGGAGCTGAAAAATTTCTTGGCCGGCAGGAGGAACAGGGGGCTCTACGTGAAAGTGCTGAGGATGTCGAGGCATGGCGCCAGGTGTGGCGAGCTGCGAGACGAGCTCCAAGTGAACGACAAAGTCCTGGCGGAAGCCCTGTCGAGGCTCCTAGACATCAGGTACCTCAGGAGGGAGGACAGCCTCTACGTGGTCGCTGACCCTGTGGTGGGGGAGGCCATAACGAGGCTCCGCGCCTGAGGCTGGGCGCGTCCACATAGGAAATGCTTTATAGCCAAATACCTGTGGAGAAGCTACGGTGAAGCCTGTAGCCAGGATGGCGGGCGGCGGGCCTGTGCTTGAGCTCCCCGGCGCAGCGATCCTCTTCGACTCCGCGGAGGGGGGTGGGGTCAGATGCATAAGCCACGCGCACATGGACCACGCCGGCCAGGCAGCCGGGATAAACGTGATGACGCGGGAGACCCACCGGATCTTCGCCGCACGCCGGGTCCACTATAGGAGGTTCATCAGCTCGCCCCTCGGAGTGAGGATTGAGGTCCCGTCTGGCGTCAGCCTCGTCGCCTCAAACTCGGGACACATGCTCGGCGCAAGCATGTTCAAGATAGAGGCCGACGGCTTCACCGCCCTCTACACCGGAGACATGAACGCCTATGACACCATACTTCAGAGGGGCGCCGAGCCCGTGGAGAGCGACGTCCTAGTCATCGACTCGACCTACGGCTCCCCCATCTACAAGTTCCCCGAGAGGGAGCAGGTCTACGGCGAGATAGTTAGATGGGTCTCGAGGACCCTTAGGGACGGTGAGATACCGGCCTTCAAGGTCTACTCCGCCGGAAAGGCTCAAGAGATCATCGCCCTGATCAACAAGACAGTCCAGGCACCAGTCGTAACCAGCCCCCAAGTCTTCAGGGTCTCTAGGGTCTACCGCGAGAAGTACCCCTGGATGAGCTTCCTCAGCGTGGGGGGGAGGGAGGGGCGCGAAGCACTTAGGGGCGGCGCGGTCTACGTCTCCTCTTGGGTCGACTTCACCACTTGGGCTGGCAGACGGGCCCGGTGGGCTGAGGCGACAGGCTGGGTCCTCGTGAGGAGGCTACCGGAGATGGATGCCCACTTCGCCCTGAGCAACCATTCAGACTTCCAGGGCATCCTCTCCTACGTCAAGTCCTCCAACTACTCGAGGGTCCTCACGGTCTACGGATACTCAGGCGTCCTAGCGAGGCATCTGAGGTCTGCGGGAATAGGGGCGGTCTCGCTCGACGAAAAGATCCGCGTAGAGCTGGGCTAGCATTCCCACAACTGAGCTACTGGCTCGAGCAGGTTATGCAGAGGCCACACCTAGGGCACCTGTGGGTCCCCTCGGGCACCTCATAGTGGCACCTAGGACACTCCTCTAGAACGACGGCAGGCTCGGTCATGACCGGCTACGGACTAGTTTGCCGACACACAATATAAACGTTAAACCCATAGCCCATGGCTGGCGGCCAGGTTAGGGCGCCGCAAACCTTATATGCCGCTAACCTATATAAGGACAGTTGGTACTGTCAAGTTAGTATTACCTCCTCTAATCCCGCTCTGATGATGTTGTATATTGCTGCAATGCGGTTGCTATCTCCTCTATGCTCTTCAGTGTCTTCGCGTTTATGTTGTTGTAGAACATCTTCGTTCTTTACTTCATTTCCCTGAACCACCTCTCTATCCTGTTCCTTTTACAGGGAGTCTCTTGGAAGTAAGTCATTCTAATATGAGTGGCTTACCTTCACATGAGTCCAATACCTTCCTTAGGAACTTGATTGCGCTTGGAATCCCCTCGACGCGTATACGGCCAATACCTCTTTGGTATCAACGTCTATTTCGGCCCAAAGATAGCAGGTCTGACCACTCACCTTCAGGACAGCCTCATCTACGGCGACAAGCCTGCTTACCCTCCTGAACTGCCTGAAGAGGGGCGAGAACCTGTGAACCCATATCCCGACGGACTCTCCCTCTACGCCGGTGAGACAGAGCCCTCGGAGAGATCCCATAAGCTAAGGCCCGCTATGAAGAGAATGACAAAATAGAGCTTCTCGAGAGGAGAGTACCTGTGGGATCGAAATAGATTGGAGAAAGAGTCCAGTACGGCATCGATGATGTGCATCAAGACCAAAGACCCTAAATGGCTTAAGTAAAACTTGTCAGTACCAGCGGGGTCAGTGGAGCACGTCGCTGTATTACCCGCCCAATTCCCCGAAAAACAGCCGAAAAAGGCACGGTTACAACAAAAGAAATCCCTAAAATTACCATCCCGTAAACTCCTCATCGCTGGAAGTTCTACTAGTTACAACAAAAGAAATCCCCAAAAAGGGAATTGAGAGACATGCATGCCGTAGTTGGGGCAGCCGCTGGATCATGTTGTAACATTTGAATTTGAAGAGGGACATACATCTCAGCCCTTCCTTCAACGCCGCGCAGAGGACGTAGTTACAGCAAGAGAGATCCCAGAAAGAGGGTGTCTTCTCTATGGCCACGCTCTCCCCGGTCTGTAGCGCCGGCGGAGCCCTTTTTTTGGAAAGATTTTTATGTTCTGGGGCAGAACTATGGTTCTGGGGCAGAACTTGCTATTTGACCCAAGGCCAAAAACAAGGAGGGCGGACCTGTTCGGACGTGACAGGGAGCTCGAGATGCTCGCCGAAAACGTCAACTAGCCCCTCATTCTAATAACCGGCATCAGGAGGATAGGCAAATCATCAATCCTGAGCGTTTTTCTGAACGAGGTCGAGGCGCCAAGCGTCTTGCTCGACTTAAGGAGCCTAAAAATCAACTATGGTCTTAGAGACCTCTACTATGTGCTGTCGAGGGCCTTCTCCACGAACCTAGATAAGTTTAGGGAGATACTCACGAGCCTCTCGTCAGTGAAGATCTTGGGAAACGAGGTCGCGATAAGATGGAGGGGAAGGAACGCGCTTACTCTGCCGACCCTATTCGACTCTCTCAATAAAAGAAGGACAATCATTGCGATGGATGAGGCCCAAAGGCTGAAGGGGTCCTAGGGCCCGTGAGGTGCTTAATGCGATAGCGCACGCCTACGACTATGACAGGAATCTAACGTTTATACTAACCGGCTCTGAAGCAGGCCTCCTATACGATTTCCTGAGGCTGGACGATGTGGGCTCTCCTTTGTATGGAAGATACTGCTACAGGCTGGTGGTGGAGAGGTTTGATGAAGATACCGCCAGAGAGTTCTTGAGACGGGGTTTTGAAGAGCTCGGCGTTGACATAGGTGAGGAAGAATTAGAAGAGGCCGTAAATTTCTTTGATGGGATTCCAGGATGGCTAACGTTCTTTGGAAACGAGTACGCCAGCGGAAACAGAAAGCTGGAGTCTATCAAGAGCATGGCCGTGAATTTGGCTCTGAAAGAGATTAGAAACATAGTCAAGGCAAGGGGTCGCAGATACTCCCTGGTCTTGAAAGGTGTGGCAGAAGGCTTGGGTAGCTGGAGCAGGATAAAAAGGTACGTGGAGGAGAGGGAAGGCGTGACGCTATCCTCCAGCATACTCGCAAACGTCATTAACAGCCTAGAAGACATGAGCATCATCAGGGACTACAGGTTTCTAGACCCAGTGTATAGGGAGGCGTCTTTGAAGCTTATTTAGAATGCGTCTTAAGCAGATGGGGAGTTGTGGGGCTCGGGATAAGATATATTAATGTGAGACATCTTGATAGGTCTTCGCGGCCATGACCAACGTGAGGATCGTCTACTGCGTGCCCTGCGGCCACCTCCCGAGGGCCATGGAGCTGGCCAACCACCTGCTCCAGACCTTCGGGACAGAGCTGAACAAGAGGTTCTCAGTGACGCTTGACACGTCGGATGGCGGGACCTTCGACGTCTATGTCGACGATAGGAGAATCTTCTCGAGGAAGGAGCAGGGAGGCAGGTTCCCGACTCCCCAAGAGATTGTGGAGGCGGTCAGGAGCAGCCTCAAGCGCTAGCGGCTCTAGGCCTAGACTGCAGAAACTCCGCCGAGAGCCTCACGTGGTCCTCGGGACTCACACCCTCGATTATTTTCTCGATCCTTCCCTCGGGAGATATTATGAAGGTCTTTCTCTTGGCAGTCCTGAATAACGGGTTGTAGGCCTCGAAGAGTCTCGCGACCTCGCCCTTCTCGTCGCTGAGGAGGGGGAAGTTGAGGCCGCGCTTCTGGATGAATTTCCTGTGGCTCTCGAGGCTGTCGGTGCTGACCCCGTAGACCTGGGCTCCGAGCCTCGTCAGGATCCCCATGTTGTCCCTGAAGCTGCAGGCCTCCGCCGTGCAGCCGGGCGTGTTGTCCTTGGGGTAGAAGTAGAGGATGATGTAGCCCTTGCCGAGCTTCTCTCTTAGCCTGAACTCGCCCTCGGTTGATGGTAAAGTGAAGTCGGGGCAGGTGTCGCCCTCCTTCACGGTTCTCGACCGCCGGCGCTAGCGGTGGTGCCCTCCGCAGCTACAGCTCGATGACTCGTTGGGGTTGTGGATCACGAAGCCCTCCCCATCTTTGCCCTCGACATAGTCGATCTCGGCACCATCCATGACCGCGGCGCTATACTTGTCGACAACTATCTTCACACCGTTGTTCTGGACCACTATGTCACCCTCGAGCACCTGGTCGTCCAGCATCATGCCGTACCTGTAGCCACAGCAGGTCTGACCCGCGATAAAGACCCGCAGGGCCAGACCCTCTCCCGACGCCTCCGCCTCGAGGATCTCCCTAACCTTCCTCGCCGCTCTCTCCGACAGATTTATGCTCAGACCCGTCATAGAGGTGTGACACCTCCCAGACGTGCCGCCAGCCCCCATATATAGGTTGTCAAACATTCCAGCATCGTGTCGACCTCCCATAGTAGCCTCGCGAGTAGAATAGAGCCTCTAGACGGTACTTAAAACCTTATTTGGACACTATCTTGTTTTTATTTATCGTGTTTGGGTTGCCTTGTGGCCTAATTCCTGGGGTTCGTTTTTCCCCTCTCAGGGTGGGGCCCAGTTTTCTACGTTGTTACGGCGCTCAATAGCATGTTGTGTATGAGCGCCTTGATCGTATGCTCTGAGTCCATCCATCTCGGCTTCCTGGAGGGGGGATGTTCTCCGAACAATGCTTTGGGCCTGGATATTGCAGTCTCAGCCATCCACCTCCTACCATATCTAACCATTTTTCTCCACGCTTAATGAGTCTCTCACCGACCCTCTCCCAGTAGCTCATCATGGGAGAGGAATGGAGGCATGGCAATAGGCCTTGAGGCGAAAGGATATAGGGAATCTGAGACGAGAGCCGAAAACGTCACAGGAATAGCCAAAAGGTAGCGAAGAGAGACGAAAGAGCCCAGGAATTAAGCCACAAGGCATCTTGATCTAGGCATTTAAATTTGATAATGTGGTGCCTTGATGACGAATAGGGACTTTGGCACAGCCTCCCTCATCATCTCTCCCATATTCATCCTTATCTATGGGGGCGGACTGCTTGGTGAGTGCTGATCCATGCCTCAGCAGGCTGTTAAGAGGAAGCGCGGCACCCTTGCCCTGATCTTCAGGAGGAGGTCGATCAGGATCTTCGCACCGTCGAGGCCTAGCCGAGAGGTCGTCGAGCTTCTTGTCGAGGCGGGCCAGAGGGCGCCGTGCGTCTACCAGTCCTACGCGGTGATCAGAATAACTAGGGAGGAGCTTAGGAGGAGGCTCTACGACTTGACGGGCGACAGCATCATCCAGAACGCTCCAATACTGCTGGTCCTCTGCCTCGACCTCAGGAGGCTCAGAGCCCTCTTCGACATAGTGGAGCCCCTAAACCTCCTCGCCAAGCCTCCCTATCCAGTCGAGGCGGTGGAGGCGGTCTTTGAGGCGGGACTCTTCGTCGAGAACCTGATACTCGCTGGCGAATCGCTCGGCTACTCCTCCGTGATCCTCGACTGGCCCCTCAGGCTCGGCTCCGAGTTCCAGGAGGCCCTCAGACTCCCCACCGGAGTGATACCGCTCTTCATGATCTGTATGGGGCCGCCGGCGGAGAATCCGCCCACGAGGCCTAGGCTCCCCACGGAGATGGTGCTGATGGATGATGCCTACGTGGAGGCCCGGAGAGAGGACATGGAGAGGTACTTGGAGGAAGCGTCGGAGAAGCTGGCGCTCGAGGGCTACCTACTCAAGTATGCCGGGACGAGGGCGACCTACAGGCAGTACTTGGCAGAGAAGATCAGACTCGACATCGAGGCTGAGAGGCTCAAGGAGGAGGTCTCGAGGTTCCTCAGGCTCAACGGGCTGGCCGTCTAGCGGGCCTGCAGGGATATAAATTTCTTAGATAGATTACGTAGCTTGACAACGTCTGTGCTTAGGAAAATGGGTTTGTATATTTTGCATCCTCGTTATCAGAATTCCTGTACATAAAAACTCTAGGTAGACCAGCTTTGTGTGTAGCAAAATAATTAGGATATTGAGTGGAAAAGGAGGAAAGAGTGAGGGGAGGGGTTGATTAATCTGTAAGCCTCGGCAGCAAGCCTAGGAACCCCAGACACCGGGATTAATATCCCTGAGCCCGCCGGACTCCGGCGATTATATAAATGGAGCCCCCGGTGTGTATAGTTCTGGGTTTTTCCCCTTGCTGCCGGGGGCCTATCCCAGTGCCTGAGCAGTCACCATTAGTTGCTTGATCTGTTTCATCAGTTCCCAGCATTGTCGTCCGTTTGGCCAGTTCTTGTAGTATACCAATGCTAGCCTAGTGGTCGCCTGATGTAGCTTATGATCGAACTCATCTCAAAACTATTTAAGCTTCTCTTACTTGGTTTTCTTTATGAGGTTTCGTGAACTTAGCGATTATGAGTGATAGGTGATTAGGCCTCTTCTTCCTCCTATGCCTAGGGTTGGTAGGAAGATGAGAAGCTCCGTGGAGAGGTTCTTCGGATGGCTGAAATCATTCAGGAGGATGATCATAAGATATGAGAGGCTAGCATCAACATACAAGGTCCTAGCAACAATAGCACCAATAACCATACACCTAAGATACGGAATTTTGAGATGAGTTCATCGTATAACTTCCAATTTACCTTTTTCGCCAGCCTAATCGGTTTGTAAAGTCCTAAAAGCTTCTTCAAACCCCTCAAAGGACTATCAACAAAATCCGCATATGTTAGCAGCTCTGCCAGGGCCTCCCTGCCAGCCAGGCCATCATTTATCCCCAGCCCCTCAAGAATCACATTATAGGCCGGAAGTCTTCTGCCAGCCTCCTCATCTATCTTTTTCGCCATCTCCTCCATCTGCTTCTCTATGGATGAGGTTGCTGGTTTCAGAACCTCCCTCTCAGCCTCAGACAAAGCCCTGTATTTGTTCAGTAGTTGCTGATGAGTCTTCGATAGAGACCTATAGGCCAGAATCATCCTCCTCAAGATTAGGAAGTCCTCAGTAACCCTCCTGAACCATCTCTCCTCAATACCCATCAAGGTCTTTATGTCGCCCCTAGTGCTCTTCGGCAGCTTATGCTCTCCGCGCACCTTCTTAAGCAATGTAAGTCTCCTGAGATAGTATACCTCTACCCCTCTCCTTAGTAGTTCTATAGCACCGTCAGTATGCTGAGGTGGTATTGTATCCATTAATAGCCTGTCTCCAGGCCCAGCCGGGACCTCGCCGAAGCTGTCTACATGCCTGAAAGTCGTTCCGTCAGTAGAGTATGTTATCCTGTATCCCTCGCCGTTCCTCTTACTCTTATGAACATCGGCATAGAACTTCAATATCCCTACACCTCCTTATTCTGTGTCTTTATCTCGTATGGCCTCGCCACTATGTGGAACCTCTCTATCTGCTCCCTCTCTAGGACTATTGAGTTGAATGGTGGTAGATTCTCGGCGACGAATCTCTGCATGATTAGGAAAGACTTGTAGTGCCGCATGCCCTCGTCTACCCATAGTCCCTGAAGACACCGTAGTAGCCCTCATACCTCCCTAGCTCCTCGCCACTAAGCCTCATCCACAGATAAGCCATCACCAACCTATCTCCATCACCCGTTCGGGTAAGACCCTCCACCGGCCCCACATATAAAGAGTGGTGGCCCCAATAGGCCGGTTAGACCACTAGCTAGGAAGAAACTTATGTCTAAAGGCTTGGCCTACCCCAGTCGCAACAGACAGTAAGCAAGCTACTAGAAAAAGTTAGGGAGAGTCGGCTCTAACAGTAGGAAAAATTCCTGAGCTGGGCGCGCTACGACCTGGACAAACCATCCATAAGAATCACCCCAAACCCCATATTGAGGAGGATGATTTGGAGATGGCTCGAAACATCCTACTATACCTCACAGAGAGCGCCAAGGAACTACTACCAGGATACATAAAGACCCCAAAGGGACTAATACTGCCAAGAGAAATCTACCACACACAAACAAACATTAAGGGCTTAGAGAAGGAGATAAGAGTAGTAAAGAAGGAAAGGTCTAAACTAAGACACATATTGGGACTAGAACACGGAAACATCCCCATACAGCTAGACCTGTGGGGAAGCGAGGTAATATTCAGGGGAAAAGGACAACTAACGCTATACGGATACCCGAGGACAGAAGCATGAGCTTTAGGCGAATTCTATACTAAAAACTTGTTTATTTAGCTTAGCTTCTCGTGGCGAGTCCAACAATTAGGCTCATAAATGGCCGGCGCTATGGCTGGGGCGTGGATACCGAGAAGGAGCTGAGGCCCTACGTAGAAGCCGTGAACAGGGCTCTCGAGGAGATGCTTCCGAGGATTCCCGCGAAGGAATACTTCCGCAGGGTGGCGCGGATAGAGGGCGAGCTCGACGTCGAGGCTCTGCGCGAGTCTTTGGCGAGGCCTGTCTGGGACCTACTCGACAGGGGTGGGAAGCGTTGGAGGCCGATCCTAGGCATCCTCACCTACGAGGCCCTCGGGGGGAGGGGCGAGGACGTGGTAAAGTTGATGGCTATCCCCGAGCTAATACATAACGGCACGCTGATCGTGGACGACGTGGAGGATGGGAGCGACTATAGGAGGGGGAAGCCCTGCATCCACAAGATCTACGGAGAGGACATCGCGATAAACGCTGGCAACACGCTCTACTACCTCCCCATCGCCGCCCTCCTAGCCGAGCACCAACTCCCCGCAGACCTAGAGCACACCCTCCTCAGGATCTATGTTGAGGAGATGGTGAGGCTGAGCATCGGCCAGGCACTCGACATAGCTTGGCACAGGTCCTTCGGCGGGGTTCCGGGCGAGGACGGCTACCTGACTATGTGCAGCCTGAAGACGGGGAGCCTCGCGAGGATGCCCGTCAGGATGGCATGCGCCCTAGCGCGGGCCGACGGCAAGGTTGAGGAGGCGCTCAGCAGGTTCTCCACCTCCATCGCCGTCGCCTTCCAGATCCAGGACGACCTGCTCAACCTAGTCGGAGACGAGGTCCTCTATGGCAAGGAGATAGGGGGCGACATCCGGGAGGGGAAGCGGACACTCATGGTCATCCACGCGCTTCGGAGACTCCCGCGCGAGAAGTCTGAGAGACTTCTGAGGATTCTAGAGATGAGGACGAGCGACAGGGCCCTAATAACCGAGGGGATAGATCTGATAAGGGAGAGCGGAGCGATTGAGTACAGCCGGGCCGTCGCCGAGAGGATGGTTGAGGAGTCTTGGCGCGGAGTCGAGCAGCACCTGCGCGAGGGGCGGGCGAAGGAGCTCCTCCGAGGGCTCGCAGAGTACCTCGTGAGTAGGAGCAGATGATCGCCGAGGAGGAGCCTATCTCCTCTGAGGCCTCCCAGACTCGGCAGCCCTCAGCAGGCCCAGCAGAACCCCGATGTCCGTCCTCGGCATCCTCAGAGACCCCGCCTCGCCTCCCTCGACCAAGACGCTTCCGCCCACAATCCTTAGGCTGTACCTCTTCTGGCCGCTGCACTCGTAAATCTCCTCGCCCGTCAGGGGGGTCCGAGTAGACCAGCCTAGGCCTAGCGGTCACGACCGCCTCTATGGAGGCCTCGAGCTCCATGCTTTCCGCGAACTCCAGCACTCTCCTAACCTCCCTCGCCGATAGCCTCCACTCCCCCGCCTCCCTGAGAAGCCTCCTCTTCTCGTCCTCCATGAGGCCTGACCCGGAGACGAGTGACCTCACGCTAACGGGCAGCTACTCGCTTCTCGCCCTACGGACCCTCTCCAGCTAGTAGTACCAGGACCCGCTGATCATGAAGTGGGCGCAGGCCTCCTCGATGCTCCCGGAGACCTCCCTCTCCACCATCAGGCTGATGTAGCTCACCAGCTCCTCGCGGCCCAGGTTCTCCTGGCTCAGGTGGATCGAGAAGGCGATCTTCATGGCCTCCTCAGCCTCGACCTCGTAGATGAGGGCCGGCACCTCCGCCAGCCCAGCCATCTTCGCTGCCTCGAGCCTCCTTCAGCCGTCTAGGACCTCATCCCGGCCCTCCTGTTCAGCCAGAGGACGAGCGGCTGCGCGACACCTATCTGGCGTATAGTGGTGGCGAGCGCCTCGATCCTTTCCCGGCTCACCACTTGGCGGGGATTCATCGGGGTCTTCTGTATCTCCACGACGGGTATTTGGTGGACCATCACGGCCACTCCACCCTGATCCTTATCACGGGCTTCTCACTGTCCACTATCTCTATGTTCCAGTGGGGAGTCTCGACCGTCCGCGAGGAGAAGCGCTGGAGCCCGCGTCACGAGGGTCTGGGAATGGCCACGCGTGTTGGCCATGGAGGCTGGTGGCGGCGGAGGCGCCTCGGGGACAGGCCCTGAGCGGTAAGGCCCCGGCCCTCCATCGGCGGAGCATACCCCAAAGGGTTATAGGCTGGGTGCGCACGGGCCGGCCCGGACCCTGCTTGCCCCCGCGGAGGCGCGTAAAGCTCGAGATCGTCGGAGACGACGGCGACAAGCTCACGATGATACTCGAGGGTAGGGTGACTAGGGAAAAGATTATGCAGCTGGCCGACCTCGTAGAGCTTTATGGGGGTGGGGGGGAGAGGCCCTCGCCCTCGATGGAGAACAAGCTTACGAGGCTTGCGAGGCTCGTCGAGAGACGCTTCCCCTACACCAACTTCACCTCGAGGGATGTCGTCGAGGCTTACCAGTCAGAGTACGGCGAGCAGATCTCGCTCAGCACCGCCTCGACCTATCTCTCGAGGCTCGCTGAGAGGGGGTTCCTGGAGAGGGCTGGGGGCTCCATGAACAACATCAGGTATAGGCTTCCTAGGGAAAGAGCGGAGGAGGTCGGGGACGCGGGCTAGCCTCCTTGGCCAGCTGGGCCAGCATCTCAAGGGCCTCCTCTATCTCCCCGTCCTCGAGGGCCCTGCCCAGCTCCATCAGCCACGAGAACCGTCTCTCCCCAAGCATCCCAAGATACCCCAAGAGGAGCAGGGTGTAGAGGGACTGGGAGACGTTTCTGAGGGCTTGGCCAAGTATCCTGGCGTAGGTGCCCCTCGAGACGCCTAGGAGCCTAGCCTTCTCCTCAAAGGTCCTCCTCCGGCCCAGCACATAGTCCTCCGCCTCGAGGAAGAGAGCCTCAAGCTGGCGCCTCGTGAGGGAGGAGCCCCTCAGGAGGAGCCTCAGGATCGGCTCCTTCTCGACTATCTCGGCAGGAGAGCCCGAATATTCTTGGGCGGAAACAGTCATCTACTCGACGCCTCCCTGCTAGCCAGTTTTGTCAACGAGCGCGCCCTCATTAGTGCTCCGGGCCCCTGGGGCGGCCCCCACTCCCCCGAGACTCTCTCCGTGATACCTCTCAAGGCGCTCGAGGACCTCGGCCGCGAGCGAGACGTAGGCGCGGGCCGGCTCCGAGTCGGGCGCATAGACCACGAGGGGCGCCCTGTGAAAGTGGCCCTCCTCCGCCTTCACGCTGAGAGGTATCTCGGTCCTGAAGAGGCCGTCTCCGAGCCTCGCCCTGAGGTCGCTCCGCACCTCCCTAGTGACCCTGTAGCGGTTGTCGACCATGCTTAAGAAGTGTCCGAGTATCTCGACCCTCCGACCGAGCCGGGTGGCCATTAGCCGGGTGATCGTGTAGAGCCGCCGGAGGCCGTCGATGCTGTAGAGCCGGGGCTGGATGGGGATGAGCAAGTAGTCGGCCGCATATATAGAGTTGAATGTCAGGACGCCGAGGCTTGGCGGCGTGTCGATGATTATTCCGTCGTAGCGCTGGCGGACGCTCCCAAGTACCGAGGCCAGAACGCCCTCCCTGCCCGGCTGCCTCGAGATCCTGTCCTCCGCCGCGGCGAGAGAGTCGTTGCTGGGCGCGACGTAGAGGCCGGGGATCTGGGTCTCCCTGACCACCTCCTCGAGGAGGCGGGCGCCGACGAGGGCTGAGGTGATGGTTGCTGAGGTATCGTGGGCGTCTATGCCTAGTGAGAGGGCGAGGTGGCCCTGGGGGTCCATGTCTATCGCCAGTATCTTCAGCCCGTAGACCTTTGCGAGCGCTGCTGAGAGGTTTATGACGCTCGTCGTCTTCCCGACCCCGCCCTTCTGGTTCGCCACCGATATCACCCACGTCCGACGCGTCACCCACGTCACCCCTGTCCCACACGAGAGACAAGCTCCCTGAGCCCGATCTTCACCGAGACCCTCAGGACCTTCGAGACCAGTCCATGAGGGTCCGCGACCGGGCCCTGCATCTCGGCCAGCCTGCCCACAAGCCTCATCAGTACCTCGTAGTCCTCCATATCCATGTAGAAGTGGACCTTCCTCCTGCCGCCGGCCCTAGCCGGTTCTCCAGCCCCAACGCCGGACCCAGCCGGCCTGCCCGCCTCCGCGGCGGCACCGAAGAGTTCCTCGACCGAAGGCAGCACTCTGTCAAGATAGTCTGAGGGTAAGCGCCGGGTCTGGCTTGACATGACGGAAATCTCTGGCGGCGCCCATATAATATATGTCGCCTACGTCTCCCTTGGAAGATATGTCTCCCGTATCACCTAGGACGTATCCCCTATCGGGAAAAGCTTATACGTTTAATAATTTTTTTATATTTCAGTTTCATATGAAATGCGTGGCGATCTATACTTAACTTTAACTTAACTTACATGACTCATCCTTCTCGGAGGTGATTGGGTGCCATGAGTCTTCCGGCTAAGGTTGCTGTAGGCGGAAAGTCTGGCCGGAGCGCCGACGAGCTGATCAAGCAGATCGAGGAGCTGAGGGAGCCGATAGAGAAGACTCTTCTAGACATTTAGGGAGATGATTAGCGCGCTCGACAACCCCCTAATAAGGGTCATCGAGGAGGCCGCCCAAGCCGGCGAGCAGAGGGCTAAGCCGCCGGAGTCGAGGCGCGAAGCAATGCAGCCGCGAGCCCCGGAGCGGCGGAGGCAGGAGGCCCAGCAGCGCGCGCCACAGCAGCAGGAGGGGCAGAGGGGCGCCGGGCCCCAGGCCGGGGAAGGTTCATCCCCCACACGCCCGCCGGCGCGGGGCGGGCCGGACAGGAGGAGGCACTCGAGAGGCTTGAGAGGGTCCTCGAGCTGTATGGAGAGCTTCTATCCGAGATGGAGAGGCTTAGGGGCAGGCTATCTGAGAAGCTCTCTAAGCCTGGCGGCTAGCCTCCAGAACCTGTCGTCGGGGTGGTGGAGGTTCTCGGCGACCCGGCCCCTCCCCCGCGGCGCCAGCTCCCCGCTCGGCGCCAGGGCCCTGCAGATCGCCACCGCCCTCCCATGCCTCTCGTCCCTCACCACCACCAAGTCTCCCACGCCGAACTCGCCCGCCACGGCCACGACTCCCGGCCCCATGACGTCGGCCCCGCGCCCAATCCTGGAGACCGCTCCCATATCGACCACTATGCTCGGCATCCTGGAGAGGACGCTGCTGTTCGAGGCCTCGTCGAGGACTGGAAAAAGCGCGTCCCCGGCCTCCGCGAAGATCATGCCATCGACCCAGTAGATCCTCGCCCCCTCCTCCTCCAGGACCGCCGCGTCCCTCCCCGGGGTCTCGAGGCCGGCCCCCCTAAGCCTCTCCGCAAGCCGCCTCGCATCGCTCTTCGCGAGCCTATGGAACCTCAAGCCGCCCGGCAGGGATGCTGTGCCCGGCGAGAAATATACGTGCCTCCGCAGAGTTGTTGTGGGTGCATAGATATTACCGAGGGCGCGGAGTGGCTGGGGCGTGGCGAGGCGTGTGGGGCTGGCGGAGGCGAGGAGGAGGGTGGCGTCCCTCAGGCCCTGGAGGCTGGCGGGCCGGAGCCTCTACAGAAGCGTCGAGACGGGCGACTTCGCCGGCGCCCTGAGGCTGCTCAACAAGATAGCGAGGGTGGCGGAGGAGATGGAGCATCACCCCGACGTAGAGATCGGCTATGGCTACCTCAGGATAAGGCTGACGACCCACGACGCGGGGGGCCTCACGGACCTCGACTTCAGGCTAGCCGAGAGGATCGAGGAGATCTTAGCGAGGGCTAGACGCGCTCGGAGAGGAGCCTGAGCGCCTCGGCCGTAAGCCTTACGGCCGCCTCCAGGTCCCTAAGGTCCAGCACAAGGTTCGGCGAGTGGAGGTATCTGCAGGGGACGCCCACCACGCCCGTCGCGACCCCCCTGCCGTGCAGGTGTATCCGGCCGGCGTCGGTCGCGCTGCCCGGAACTATCTGGAGCTGGTAAGGCACTCCGACCCGCGCCGCGGCCCTCTCGAGGAGCCTGAGAACCTCGCGCCCCGTGATCATGGAGGAGTCGAGAACCCTCACCGCCGGGCCTGCCCCCAGCCTTGTGACCGTCTCGGACTCAGGGACGCCGGGGGTGTCGGCCGCGACCGTCCCCTCGAGGACCAGGGCGTAGCTCGGTGAGACGGCGTTGACCGCGGTCGAGGCGCCCCTAAGGCCCACCTCCTCCTGGACCGTGAAGGCCGCGTAGATCTCCAGCTCGAGCCCCATCCGGGAGGCCTCCCGCGCAGCGAGGGCCGCGACGGCGCAGCCCGCCCTGTCGTCGAAGGCCTTGCCCATCACCCGCGTGCCGAGGAGTCTCGCGAAGCTGGGTGGAAAGGTGGCGAAAGTCCCTATCTTGACACCGGCCGAGGCCGCCTCCTCCCTGCTCGAGGCCCCGATGTCTATGTAGAGATCCCTAATCTCGGGCGCCCTCTTAGCCTCCTCGGGGCCGGCTACGTGGGGCGGCTTTGCGCCGATGTATCCGTCTAGGGGGCCCTTCTCGGAGTGGACGACGACCCTCTGGCCCACGAGGACCCTCGGGTCGAGGCCTCCGAGGGGCGTGAAGATGAGGAATCCGTTGGCGTCGATCCACCTGACCATCATCGCCACCTCGTCCATGTGGGCCGCCAGCATCACCCTCGGCCCGCCCTTACCTATCCTGACCAGCAGGTTGCCCATGAGGTCGAGCTCGACCGAGTCACAGTATCCCTCGAGGAACTTCGCGAGGACCCCAGCCACCTCCCCCTCGCCGCCCGGAGGCGCGTGCCTCATGCACAGCTCCCTAAGCAACTCGACAGCCTCCTCCACGCGCAGCCACCTCAAGGGGGTTACCCCCATGCCCAATAAAAAGGATTGACGGTTCGATGGACGAGACCACAATCTGGAGAGCATACGCCAAACACTACGGAAAAGAACCCTTCGTCAGGATAGTCAGGACCGGCCCCGTCAAGTACCCAGACCCGAAATACGTGATCGGAAGCAACTATTGCGACGTAGGTTTCGCGGTCGAGAGGCCGAGGCTAAGGGCGGCGCTCTTCGCCGCGATAGACAACCTTATGAAGGGCGCGGCGGGACAGGCCGTCCAATGCATGAACATAATGCTCGGCCTCGACGAGAGAGAGGGGCTCGGCCAGGCCCCCATCAGCCCTGTATAGGTGGTGAGGCTTGGTGATCGTGGTAGGGGAATCTAGGGAAGCGACCTACGGCTTTGAATATAGAGATCGAGATCGATGTGGAAAGAGAGAACTCATCTCTAAATTCCGTATCTTAGGTGTATGGTTATTGATGCTATTGTTACTAGGGCTTTGTATGTTGATTCTAGCCTCTCATACCTTATGATTATTCTTCTGAATGATTTTATCCATCCGAAGAACCTCTCTACAGCGGGCCTCATCCTCCTGTATAGCCCAACA
>Ga0326762_1000372_pt1 | contig 21875 bp, 28 predicted proteins | sample NORPS_S_FD_207669 | JGI IMG/M metagenome (GOLD analysis project Ga0326762, IMG submission 207669) | Hot spring sediment microbial communities from Norris Geyser Basin, Yellowstone National Park, WY, United States - NOR.PS_S | ecosystem: Environmental > Aquatic > Thermal springs > Near-boiling...
AGAGCCTCTCGGAGAGATCCCTCAAGCTAAGGCCCGCTATGAATAGGACGACAGAATAGAGCTTCTCGACGGGAGAGTACCTATGGAACCGAAAGAGACTGGCTAACGAGCCCAGTACCGCATCAATGACGTGCATCATGGCCAGAGACCATCCCAAAAGGCTTAAGTAAAACTTGTCAGTATCAGTTGTAGAGCCGCTACACTTATCTACTCTTCAAAAGGTCAGGTAGCACGATGTGCTGCCACAACTATCAAAGTGCGGTGAGGGACAAGACCAGGGCTAAGAGAAGAATCGTTGCCGTGGCTCGAGACGACGCGGCAGCAGTAGCCTCTGCCTAGCTTCTCGCCGAGAGAGATCTTCCTCCAGCCCCCTATTTTTCCACGCCCCAACCAACCCCCACGGCGCTAGATCAACACCAATATAGTGGCTCCGTGGGGTATTGGTTATGAATTTCGAGTTCACAGAGGAGCAGCGCATCTTCCGTGAGAACGTAGCCGAGTTCTGTAAAAGGTGGATTGAGCCTCGCTGGATCGAGATCGATGAGAGTGGCCGCATAGATCCTGAGCTGGTTCGGAGGATGGCCTCGCAGGGCCTCATCGGGCTTGTACTGGATGAGGAGTATGGGGGTCAGGGGGGCGGATTCGTCGAGGCCGCAATCGCCTCTGAAGAGATAGCCTACCACGCGCCGGCCCTTTCACTGGCAGTGCTGAACCTTCTACAGAACTCCTGGGCCTACATCGTACAGCTCTACGGCTCGAGAGACGCGGCGGCCGAGGTTTTACCACGAGTGACTTCGGGTGAGGCGCTGGTGGGTATAGCAAGCACCGAGGCGCATGGAGGTAGCGACGTGGCTGGGATCAGGTTGAGAGCTACGAGGACAGGGGATGACCGCTGGATCGTGAGCGGAGAGAAGTCGATGGTCTCCCTCCCCTCCATAATTAAGGAGATGCCTTGGGGGGGAGGATGGGTCCTCATCGCAAGGACCGGGCCTGTCGAGGAGAGACACAACAGCATAACCACTTTCCTCGCCTTGATGAAGAGGGGTGGTGTGCTTTTGCCCGGTATCTCATACAAGCCGTGGACAGAGTTCGCCAGACGGGGACTCGACACTTCCGTAGTAACGTTCAGCGACTTCGTGTTGGAGGACAGGTATAGGATCGGCGAGACCAACAAAGGCTTCAAAATAGCGATGGAGGGGTTCAATCTAGCACGAAGCTTAATAGGCGCCGTGACCATCGGCTGCGCTCGTTGGCTTATAGAGAGGGGGATCGAGTGGATAAAGCAGAGGATTGTCTTCGGCAGGCCCATAGCCTCTTACCAGTCCATAAGCTTCAGGCTTGCGGAGCACCTGAAGGAGCTTGAGGCCGCGAGGCTGCTCTGCTACAAGGCGGCCTGGGTCGCGGATAGGTACTACAGAGAGAAACGGCCTGGCACGACCCTCCGGGATGTTGCGCTTTATGGCGCGATGTCTAAGCTAAAGTGCGCATCACTCGCCGTCGATATAGGTGAGGATGTTATGAAGTGGTATGGCGGGGCATCCTACTATAAGGAGCTCCCTATCTTTCGGGCCTGGCTCGGAGCCTTCAGCTACGTGGTTGGGGCGGAGGGGACGGAGAACATGATGAAGCTCATCATAGCGAGAGAGACGCTCGGCAAGGAGTTCATCTCCTAGCCTAGGGCCTGGTACAGAAGGTTCGCAGACATAGCCAGGAGGAAGGCCGCGAATACTATCTCGAGGGCCCTCCCGCTCAGCTTCAGCGATGTGCGGGCGCCGAGCTGCGCCCCAGCTAGAGCGCCCAGCCCGACCGGTAGGGCGAGCCACGCATTAACATTGCCGAGGAACGCGTGGGAGGATACGCCGATGATGGAGGTGATGGTGAGTATAAAGTGGGAGGTTGCTGTCGCGAAGTGTACGGGGAAGCCTAAAAGTAATATCATGAGGGGGACATGTACGATTCCTCCGCCCACCCCGAAAAACCCGCTTATGATGCCTGAGAGGAAGGCGAGGAAGCCGACTAGCAGCCATTCGCGGGGGCCTCTTAACGACGCTGTCTTCTGGCCTTTAGTGGCGTCTGAACCTTCTCTGCCCCTCTCTATCATTCTGAGGGCCGCCACTATTAGCATGACCGCAAAGAGGACCGTGAAGGGCCCCCTATCGATGTAGCCGGTCAAGATTGCGCCGAGGACGGAGCCCGGGACCGTGAAGACGCTCATAGCAGTCCCGGTCCTGAAAACTATTCGGCCCTGCCTGTAGTATGCTATTGTTCCTGAGAGGGCGTTGAGGAATACCACGACTAGGCTGGTCCCAGCCACCTCTCCTGGTCTAAGGGCGTAAAAGGATAGAAGGACTGGGCCGACGATGAATCCACCGCCTACCCCCATAACCGTGCCCAAAAAGCCTACGGACAGGCCAAGCATAGTCAGTGAAAGCCAGGAGAGCACAGACTGACCACCTAGCCACGCCCAAGCGTTCAACACTTCCTTATCTATGTCACCTACCCAGCTGCACCTATAGCGTCTGGCGCGGCCTTTGGGGCCCGTGCGTATAACTTATATTTTGACGTGGGCCATCGCCTCGTGAGTATGCCGAAAGAGGAGAAAGCTGGTCTTTGGAGGCTCTACAGGGTCTCTCCCGACGGCAAGCTGGAGAGGCTGGCTAGTTTCTGCCCAATATGTGGAACCGGCTACATTATGGCTAGACACGCCGACAGGTATACATGTGGCAGGTGCGGCTACACCAGCTTCATCGAGGCTGAGAAGAGGCAGCGATGAGGCTTCGGCCCAGCTTATTGGCCTCCTCATCGATCAGTACAGCGACCACCCCTTCTCCTGGCTGGCCATAGAGCATTAGGCTGCCTAGTGGAGCCTCAGCCATCACGACGAGTCCGAGGAGGTCCTCCTCACCCTCGACCCTAACTATGACGGGCCCCCTCATCTTGAGGGCGCGCTCAACGGTCTTGTAGGCCGCCCTGTTAATAGTCCCAGGCCTATTCGGGCAGACGAGCTCCCGCGCCCCCTGCAACACGATTCGCTCGATGGGTTTTCTCTCTATGTTGCCATCCACTATCGCAACGTCGGGCGTGATCCCGAGGGCGATGAGCTCTCTTGTCACGCCGTCCCCCACGGAGATCACCTTTGTCCAGCCGCCCTGAGAGACGAGGCTAGCTAAGGGCTGCCTAGTTTCGGCTGGAGAGCCCTTGATAAGCCTACCCAGCGGTCTTCTAACCCTCTGCCTTATGCTCTCCGTGACAACGATCTCGTCACTCAATTTTCAGGGCGTAACGCCCCGGCCTCTCAATCCCGAGGAGCTTGGCTATCTCTGAGTTGCCGGGGGAGATTAGGATGAGCAGGCCCGAGTATGATGACGTTAGGTTTGTCGATCCACAGTTATCACACTTGTTGCCGGCCACGAGGCTTCTGCAATTCCTGCAGGCCCTCTCCCTTGGCACGGTATCAGCCCTCCGCTACCTTCTTAGCCTTGGGAGGCGCGGCCCTACTCTTCTGAGCCTCAATCCACGCCAGGCTCCCCAAGAATGGCTGGCGAGTGGTCAAGCCTACTTTGCCTCCCGAGAGGGAGATTGCGACTACCCTAGCCCTAACTTTGTCGCCGACAGAGAGTGTCCAGCCAGTGTTAGAGCCTGTGAGCATCAACTTCTTCTTATCTACCGAGACATAGTCATCCATGATCTGGGATATGTGGAGCAGCGCGTCGAGCGGCCCCAGACGGATAAAGGCGCCGAACTCGGTAAGCTCCACCACCTCGCCCTCCACAACCTCCTGGAGCCTTGGATAATAGGTGAGGAGGGAGGCGCGGGCCGTGTGGTAGAGGTTGGGGTCCCGTGAAATCATGAAGCCAATTTCATCGACACTGACGTCTAGGACAGCTATGATGTAGCCTAGCTCCTCGTCTACGCTCCCCTCATATATGCTTGAGAGCTTTTCGAAGGCGATCTCCCTAAGATTACGCCCAAACTCGCGGGGCTCAACACCAATAACATCCTCTATCTCTACCACGTAAAACATGCATCAGGTGCTTAGATGACGTGTATGAAGGAGGTAATAAATTTGACATAAGGGGCCCGAACTACTAGCGCCTCCTGGGACCATGTGCTGTTCAGACCATCACACGTATCTCGAGACGCCTATTGACATATATGCAGCCGCATCCCCGAGACCTGGCCTCGCGCATGAGCCTCCAGTCAGCGGTAACCAGTGGTACTCGACGCTCCTTTGCAACCCTGATCAAGGCTTCGTCCGCCTCATCCCATTCACCGGCCCTTATTATGGGGAACCCCTGTGCATACTTTAGGGCTATGTCGGCGAGGCGACCAGTGTTGTCCTGTCTCCTGGAAAGCCTCTTAAGCTCCTGAACCACCTGCTCAATCACTATCGGCGATACAGATTCTCCAAGCCTATCCTCTATTAGGGCGATTAGGTTTCTCCCACTCTCGAAGATGAGGAGGAGGAAGCTTGTATCGAGGAGTACCTCCAAAGCACGCTAACCTATTATGTCCCCGTAGCCTATTAGTCGCCAACCCGTCCCGATCCTCCTCGAGAGCGTCACCTTGGAGCCGGGCCATGCGCATATGGGCTTAGAGAGGGCTAAGCTGAGCCTGTCGGATTGACGCCTGACGACTACCGCGCTCGTGACGGCGGTGAAACAGTTTATCACGACGGGCTCCTTCTCAGATATCTGTCGAACATCCATGTCGCCCTCAACGCCTACAACTTTCTTGAACAGTGTATACTCTATCTCGAGGCTTTTCCAAGTCGGGGGAAGGGTGCCAGGCTTCCCGCACATGTTTCCAACTAGGGAGTCGGACTTCGTTAGGGCCGGATCGAGTGTTGTCTCAACCCCGATTAGGCCGCCGCTCGAAGCCTCCTCGACGCTTCGGCCCCCGGCTCTAATGCTTATTGCCTCGGTGTAGAGCGGCTCGTATCCGGACCGGGGGTCATCCTCCTTCACGGGTAGCCCTGGCGCCAGCTCTATCTCATCGCCCACCCGGATCTTCCCCTGAATGATCGAGCCACCAATTACTCCTCCTCGCATCATCAGCGCGTTGGTTCCTGGGAGGTTTGTGTTGAAGGATCTAAGTACCGGCATGAGAAAAGGCTTATCAAGCTCCCTTGGGGGGGTAGGTAGATACTTGTGTATGGCGTACTCCAGCGCCTCTATTCCGACCCCCTGCTGGGCGGATAGCGGGACTATCGGGATGGCCCCAAGTCCTAGACTACTCAAGTAGTCCTTTATTTCTCTATAATTCTCCACTGCCCTCGACTTATCGACGACATCTATCTTGTTCTGCGCGACGACTAGCCTCTTGACCCCCATAATGACCGCTGCCTCGAGGTGCTCCCTATCCTGAGCTTGGGGAAACTTCACTCTAGCGTCTGCTACGAGTATGGCGCCGTCAAAGAGCGCAGCGCCGCTAAGCATGGTAATCATGAGTGAGTGATGGCCAGGGCAGTCGATGAACGATATTACCCTTATGAATTCGCACTCTTTCCTATGTACTGGGCAGATGGGTACTGAATAGTAGTTATATGGCTCCTCACAGAGCCCGCACCTGTACTGGGCTGCATCGGCATAGCCAATCCTGATGGTGATTCCGCGCTTGATCTCCTCGCTGTGCCTCGCAGTCCATACACCGCTGATAGCCTGCACCAGTGTGCTCTTGCCATTGTCGACATGCCCCAGCGTGCCGATATTCACCTCGGGCTGCTTCGGGAGTTCGACGCTCATCCGAACACATGTCTCACCCGCGCACTTATATAGCTTGAAGATTGCTAAGCAACTCCACAGCGTGTTCTTCTGCGAGGAACACGCCTCCCCGTTGAGTCGGACCGTGAATGCGATGTCAACCCCCTATTGTAGAGGAGCCGGTTGTCCGTCAGCATTCAATGGACTCTTTATAGCTGTTTCATAAATTTGCGCTATTTTGTATAATGTATGACTGGCAAGCCCTTTAGTCATTCATTTAGTTGATTACTTTATTAGAGGGCTTGCTGCTATGGCCTCTTGGGGGGAAAATTGTTTGAGGTAATTTTGCTGGGCCGTGGCGGGCAGGGGGTTGTAACAGCTGGGAGGATACTGGCGGAGGCTGCGCTCGACACGGGGTACTACGCGCAGAGCTTCCCCGAGTTTGGTCCGGAGAGGTCTGGGGCACCCGTGAGGACTTATGTAAGGATCTCTGATCAGCCTTTAACGCTTAGGGCTCCGATGGATCAGGCCGACCACGCCATAGTCTTCGAGGCCAGACTCCTTAGGACAGGGATAGCTGGACAGGTCAGGGGAGGTGGGACGCTGGTGGTAGGTTCATCTTCACCCCCTGAGCTCGATGGTGGTAACCTTAATATCTACTACGTTGACGCCGCGGGTATTGTTGAGGAGCTTGGTAGGCCGAGAAGCCTAAACCTTGCGATGCTTGGCGCCTCCTGTGCGGTCACACAGATCGTACCGCTTGAAACCATAGCCCGGATTGTAGCTGCGAGGTTCGGCGAGAAGGACGCGGATGTTGTCCGCCTCGCATCTCGCAGGGTGGTGATGGTGAAACATGCAACCTAGTATCCTCATACCCCTGGTTTCCGAGCCCGGCAACACGGCTAGCAGGGATATGACGAGCTGGCGCACCCTTCGACCGGTCATCGAGCGGGAAAAGTGTACCAACTGCCTAATATGCTGGATATTCTGCCCCGAACCCGCGATCTTCAGGAACTCTCTTGGGCAGGTTGAGATAGATTACATGCATTGTAAGGGCTGCGGGATATGCGCCGAGGAATGTCCCCGGAAGGCTATCCGGATGGTGTTGGAGCATGAGTAGCCTCAAACAGCTCCGACTCATGACTGGAAATGACGCCGTCGCTTATGCAGTGAAGCAGGCTGACGTCGACTTTATCTCCGCCTACCCTATTACGCCTCAGACAATCATAGTGGAGAGGCTTAGCGAGTTTGTGGAGTCAGGGGAGCTCAACGCGGCCTTCGTTCCAGTCGAGTCGGAGCACTCGGCCCTAAGCGCCTGCATAGGTGCCTCCCTCTGTGGCGCGCGCGTTTTTACATCCACCTCAAGCCAGGGCCTCGCCCTCATGCACGAGGTCCTCTACATAGCCGCGGGGATGAGGTGCCCCATCGTCATGGCGGTCGTTAACAGGGCGTTATCGGCGCCCCTCAACATCCATGGGGACCACTCTGATATGATGGGATCTAGGGACTCTGGCTGGATACAGCTGTTCTGCGAGAATCCACAGGAGGCATACCACTATACCATACAGGCCTTCAGGCTCGCGGAGAGCCCTAACGTCCTCCTCCCAGTTGCGGTAAATCTCGACGGCTTCACAGTCTCTCATAGTAGCGAGCCGGTTGAGATCCTCCCAAGCGAGACCGTTCAGGATTATCTTCCACGCAGGGAGAGACCCGTGCTTGACTATGACAACCCCATGTCCTTCGGCATCTTCGCGTTGCCGACGCACTACTACGAGTTTAAGGTTGAACAGGTGCAGGCGCTTGAGGAGGCCAGCCGAACGATCGGCGAGGTCTCCAAGAGTTACCCAGAGCCTTCGGGGGCGCTCAAGAAAGTGACCGTTGACGGCGAGACTGACGGGTTGGTAGTGGTCGGAATGGGTGGCACGATGGGGACTGTTAGGCACGTTTTGAGAAGTTTGGGATGGCGTGGCTATGCCCTCGTTTCTCTCAGGGTCTTCTGTCCATTCCCCAGAGACGAACTCGTAGAGATATTGCCGCGCGCCGAGGCGGTCGTCGTCATGGACAGGGCGGTCTCGCCGGGCATGCCTTCGCCCCCTATCGCCTCAAACATCAAGAGCCTCCTCTACGACGAGGGGGTGAGGGTTCCGCTGGTAAGCGCGGTCTATGGGCTCGGCGGCAGAGAGCCAACAGTCGGGATGGTGAGGAGCCTTTTGGAGAAGCTTGCGGGTGAGGTGAAGACGGGCGGCGTTAGGACCCGTAGCCTCTATCTTGGATATGGAGGTCGGGCGTGATGATGCAGGTCACCCGGCTTGACGAGCTTTATGGCCGCGAGGGCATCAGCCCCGGACACACGGCCTGTCAAGGATGTGGAGCCATGATCGCTATCCGACAGGTGCTCATGGCCGCAGAGCCGCCCTACATAGTAGTAAGCCCAACCGGCTGCCTCGAAGTAGTCACGTCCCAGTACCCCTTCACCGCTTGGAGGGTGCCATGGGTCCACGTGGCCTTTGAGAACGCGGCGGCTGTGGCCTCGGGGATCGAAGCTGCTCTTAAGATTCTTGAGAAGAAGGGCCGGGGGAGGCGGCATAAGATAATAGTTATAGGTGGTGACGGTGGAACCTTTGACATCGGTTTACAGGCTCTCTCCGGCGCCTTCGAGAGGAGGCACTCCCTGCTCTACGTGTGTTATGACAACGAGGCCTACATGAATACGGGGATTCAGAGATCTGCCGCGACACCTGTTGGTGCGCGGACAACGACCACCCCGCGTGGCAAGACCGAGCCGAAGAAGGACATCGTGTCAATTCTGGTTGCACACGGCTCGCCCTACTGCGCAACAGCCTCTCCCCACCTCTGGAAGGACCTGACCAATAAGGTCAGAAAAGCGCTGAGCTTCGAGGCCCCCACGTTCCTACACGTTATTGCGCCATGCCCGCGGGGGTGGAACTACGAGCCGAGACTCACGATAAAGCTTGCCAAGCTAGCCGTTGAGACGCGAGTCTTCCCGATCTACGAGGTCGAGAACGGTAGGTACAGGATAAACTACATGACGGCGAGGCCTAGGCCAATAGAGGAGTATGTCGCCGCTCAGGCCCGCCTCGCACACCTCCTCAGACCCGAGAACCGGCACCTGCTAGAAGAGTTTAAGAAATCGGTGGAGGAGAGATGGAGCCATCTCCTCGAGCTAGCCAAGGCCTTCCCCGCACCCTAGCGAGTGAAACTTATCACCACGAGCCTATTGGAAGTCTATGACATGAAAGAGGTTTTGCTAGGCGGGATCAGATTCGTGGTGATGCGGGGCGACATAACGCAGGTCTCTGCCGACGCGATCGTTGTTCCGGCTAACTCGCTGATGTTGATGGGGGGTGGGGTGGCGGGAGCAGTTAAGCGAAAGGGAGGTGAAGAGGTCGAGAGAGAGGCTAGGAGCAGGGCACCGGTTAGGCTAGGCGACGCAATAACTACAGGTCCCGGCAGACTTCTCGTGAAGGGTATTATACACGCCCCCACCATGGAGCGACCCGCAAGCGAGACGAGTCCCGAGATTGTATACTTGGCGACACGCGCGGCTGTCAGAGAGGCTGAACGGAATGACTATAGAGTGGTCGCCTTCCCGGGAATGGGGACAGGTGTGGGCGGAATCAGACCCGAGGTCTCCGCGAGACAGATGGTCAGGGCCATCCTGGACACCGTGAAACCGGGTAGCCCTATCGAGACAGTTTACCTTGTAGCATACGAAGAGGAGCTTGAGAGGGCCTTTGAGGCCGCCCTCGAGACTCCGCCCAGAAACCTCTAAATTTCCGGTCACGAGTAAGATCGCGAGCCCCGGTAGCTCAGCCCGGCAGAGCGGCCGCCTTGTAAGCGGCAGGTCGCGGGTTCAAACCCCGCCCGGGGCTATATTAGTTATTATTTTGAGGATGGGTTGGGAAATGGTTGGGGAAGGGTGGGTGCACCAGTGTTTCTCTTGACGTAGTTCTCTAGCCACGCCTGCTTCCTAGTAATGGCGAAGCCCACGTATCTGTAGAATCTCATATTGCTGCTGGCTCGAATATAGATCACATATGCATCCTTGTTATGCGTGTATTGCTTCCCCATCCTAGGATCATAGAATATAGTTCCTCGTCGGGCTTTGAGCATTGGCCCCGTTGACTCTATACCCAGTCTCCTAAGAAGATCCTTAACATATGTGAGTAGTCTTAGGTCGGGTAGTGTCCAAATAATGGGTTTATATAGCTGAAGCCTCCCCCAATAGGCTCGCGTGTAGAAATAGTCGCCCTAGGACAGTATTTGAAGCCTTATTTGGACGCCGCCTATCCGACTTACTAACCATTTTTATTGAAGCTTACTCCCATCCCGCTAGGGATGCTGTTCCCGATCAGATGCTTCAGCTGCGGCAAGCCTATCGGGCACCTTTGGGAGAAGTATAAGAAGCTCCTAGAGTCGGGGAAGAGTCCGGCCGAGTCCCTCGACTCGCTCAGTGTCAGGAGATATTGCTGAGGTGAGATTAAGATTTTTGAGCCTTCTCGAGCAGAGCATTTACCTCGGCGGCGGGTACCGGTGTGTAAAGTCTGGTGCTTGCCGGTATGGTTACGAGCTTGGCGGTCCACCTTTCTTCACTCTTCTCAACACTCTGCAATAACGCCTTGAGACAAAGAATCTCGGCTTCTTCTAGCGTCAGGTCAGAGCTGTACTGCGCCTCTAAGATCTCCCTAGCCTTTTCACTTCCCCGACCGATCGACCAGCCGGTGTACTCCATAACGACGCCGCTGGGCTCCGTGTAGAATAGTCTCGAGCCGTCGTCCCCCACCCCTCCTATGAGAAGTGCTACGCCGAACGGCCGCACGCCGGCGTGTTGTGTATATAGCTGCATAGTATCCCCTATCCTCTTAGCGATAACTTCGGCGCTAGGCGGTACGTCGTAGGTGAGTCTATAGATCTGTGCGTAGACCCTCGCGCTGTCAACGAGTATCCTTGCGTCCGAGATGAGGCCTGAGCTTGCGGCGCCAATATGCTCGTCGATCTGGAAGAGCTTTTGGGAATAGTTTGGGTTTTGTAGCTTGCTGAAGGCCCTCTCCTCGACGGCGAGGACTATGCCCTCGTTTACCGCTACGCCTACGACAGTCGAGCCCGACTTGACAGTCTCGAGAGCGTACTCCACTTGGTACAGGCGACCCTGCGGGGAGAAGACCGTGATCGCCCTGTCATATGCCCCTGCCATTCCTAGAGCCGCCAATCACGCCACCTGAGGATACTACGTCTCTCGCTATCGTTTAAGTTTATCGTGTCCCTTCGACGACCGCCAGCCCGACTCGCGCTTGTCAAGCCGAAAAGGTTCCTAATCGGGTTCGTGAGGAAGGTTTATCTCCGAGGCGTCGGAGAGTTGTCCTCGGCGAAGTTTGGAGAGACTTGTCGACTCCTATGGCAGGGTGGCCAGAAAGCTCAGGCTCTCGGTCACGGATAGATGCAACTTCAGGTGTAGCTTCTGCATGCCCCGCGAGCCCAGGTGGCTTCCAAGGAGCGAGGTACTAACAGTCGAGGAAATGGCGAGAGTTGTGCGCATACTCGCTTCGATGGGTGTGACGCAGGTTAGACTGACGGGTGGGGAGCCCCTTGTGTGGCAGGGGCTCGAGAGGCTTATCGAAATCGTCTCGGCGATAGACGGCATCGAGGACATCTCTATGACGACAAACGGCTTTTACCTGAAGGATAAGGCCGTGAGGCTCAAGGCTTTAGGTCTAAGAGGAGTCACGGTGAGTCTCCACAGCCTTAAGCCAGACAGGTTTGAGGAGATAGTGGGGGTTAGGAACGTCTTTGAAAGGGTGCTTGAGGGGATAAGGGCGGCTAAGGCCTCTTCCCTCCGGGTCAAGATCAATTGTGTGGTCGTTAGAGGTTGTAACGAGGACGAGCTGGAGGATTTTGCGGAGCTTGCTAGACGCTCGGGCCTGACGGTTAAGTTCATAGAGTTCATGCCCTTCGACGGTGAGAGACTCTGGAGCCCTGAAAAGGTTGTCTCGGGGAGGGAGATCGTCGAGAGGCTTAGCGAGAAGTACGCGCTCCGCGAAAAGCCGAGGGCAAGTGGCTCCACGACGAGATACTACGGGTTCGCGGATGGCTCGCCGGGCGAGGTGGGGGTCGTGACATCGGTGACTGAGCCATTTTGCTCGGATTGCGACCGCGTGAGGCTGAAGCCTGACGGCAAGCTAGTCCCATGCCTCTTCAGCCCCGATGAATACGACCTCAAACCCCTGCTCAGGTCGGGGGCAACTGACAGCGAGCTGGCGCGACTCATCAAAGAGGCTTTCTATAATAAGTTCAAGGGGGTGGAGGAGCTCCTAAAGCACCACAAGATCCCCCAACACATAAGACCCATGCATACGATAGGCGGCTAGCGGAGCTGGCCCCGCCGTGTCACAGAGAGTAGCCTCTTGACGAGCCTGTCCGCCTCGCTGTTGGCCTCCCTCGGGACATGACTAATTCTGAAGGATGCGAAGCCTGAAGCCAGCCTCCTCGCCTCCTCGTGGAGGGGAAGCAGGTGGGGGCTCCGGACCGCGTACTCCCCACTCATCTGCCTTACTAAGAGCTCGCTGTCGCTGTAGATCACGATTCCTCGGCATCCGATACGGAGCGCCCGTCTAAGGCAGCGGATTAAGGCATGATACTCGGCGACGTTGTTTGTGGCGACCCCTAGTCTCCCAGCCGCCCTGTAGACGCGGCCTCCGGCCCTGATGACGTAGGCGTAGGCCGCCGGCCCGGGGTTCCCGCTAGAGGCGCCGTCTATGTAGGCCTCGCAATCGGCGACGACCAACCCCCCGACCCGACCTACACGTTCAGCGGAGTTATTGATTAATTAGTGCCGAGGGGCTATGTATGGCCATACTTCATGCCGAGATACATAGTGGTGGCTGAGAAGAGCTCTGTCGCCAAGGCTCTCAGACGAGTCTTGGTAAGGCTCGAGAGGGGCGTGACCGTCTCCTACGTCAGGGGGCACCTCATGGATCTAGACCTGCCGGAGAGGTTTACTCGCTGGCGGCTCAGCGACCTCCCCGAGATCTTCAGGCCGATGGAGCCTCGAACAATAATCTCTGACCCAGCCTCATATCGTTCCCTGAGAAGGCTTTTTTCTGAGCAGCAAGATGGGGAGCTGGTCATAGCCACAGATAATGACCCTGAGGGGGAGCTGATCGGCTACGAAATCCTGAGCGTCTACTTAGAGTGTAGGGGCCGGGCCGCGAGGTACTGGCGGATGCGCTTCAACTCTCTTGAGGACGAGGAGCTCGCGGCTGCTTGGCGGCGTCTCGAGCCAGAGCTCAGGTGGGGCTGGGTCCATAAGGCGGACTTCAGGAGGAGCTTCGACCTACTCTCGGGAGCAGTCTTCACCCGCCTGATAACGCTTTCTACGCGGAAATATGTCGAGACCGGCGTCCTCAGCTGGGGCCCCGTACAGTCTCCCTGCCTCAACTTCCTTGTTGAGCGTGAACAAGAGATTAAGAGATTCAAGCCCCAAAAATACTGGTACATAGCCTGTCTCCTCGAGTCGAGTGGTGGGAGATTTCTGGGCCGCTCAGAGAGATTCTGGAACCGTGGCGAAGCCGAGGAGAGTTTCAGGCTAGTGAGGGAGTCTTCAGCGGGACTGGTAGAAGACTATGAGGAACGCTCCTCTAGAGTCCCAAGGCCTCTCCCAGTGGCAACCGACGACGCTCTCCGCGACCTTGTAAGAATCACGGGAAGGAGCAGCTACAGTCTCATGCAGATACTCGAGGATCTCTACAGGGGAGGCTACATCTCATACCCAAGGACAGAGACCAACAGGTATCCGGGCGGGTTCGACTTCGAGAAGCGGCGGAAGGTCGTCCAAGACTCAGGGATATTGCGCGACCTAGAGATAAAGGGCCCAGCGAGTCCGAGGAACGGAGAAAAGGACGACGGAGCCCACCCACCGATATACCCGACGGCGCCGCTCGCTGGGGCTGGGATAAGAAAAACCGTCTGGGAATACCTGGCGCGAAGGTTCGTCGCGAACGCTTACATGGGCGACGCGCTCCAGATCCTTCAGAGCGCCGAGGTAGTCGCAGGTGGAGTGGTCCTGCACGCTTCCGGCATATACTTTAAAGAGGAGGGATTTCTCCTCGTCTTTCCCTACTTCAAGACCCGGGAGGAGAGGCTTCCACAGCTAGCGCGGGGAGAGAGGGTGGCAATACTGGAGGCAAGGCTTGTGGAGGAGGAGACAAGGCCGCCGCCGAGACTCAGCGAGGCCGAACTACTCAGGATGATGGAGAGTAGGGGGCTGGGGACAGACGCAACTAGGCCGATCTACCCCTCCCTACTTCTAAGCCGGGGATATATAGCTCGATCAGGCCGAGCGCTCAAGCCCACACACCTCGGCGAGAGCCTGATACAGGCTCTATCGGGAGTCGATCCAAGGCTCGTGACCCCCGAGACCAGAAGGTCGGTGGAGGAGCTAATGAGAGAGATCGAGCAGGGGAAGATGACTAAGATGGAGGCCCTGAGACGTAGCATAGAGCTCTACAGGCCAACATTGGAGAACTGCCTCAGCGTAGCAAGCCAACTAGGAGAGCTTCTTGGGAGAAGCATCGCGAGGCTCGGGCAAAACGGCGGCAGGGGGCCTCGGACAGGAAAGAGTAGGGCCCGGGCCTAGGACAACGCATATATTAGGTCACCACACGACTACGAGCCGTGCGCGCCTTAGCCCTACTAGTCGTAGCCGCTACAGCGTCGCTGCTTGTGGGGTTCGCGGCGGGGGCCCTCGCGAGGCCCGCCACGGCGACAACGACCACAACCACGACCTCAAGCTTCACCATTACACGATACACGACACTCTACTCGACGCTCCAGACCACGGCCACAGAAACCACGACACTCTACGCCACAATGGTCAGAACAGCCACATCCACCATCTTCAGTACGGTCTGGGCAGAACCCGTCTCAGTCCTCAATGTGTGCTTCTCAAGAACGATGAACTGCGCCCAAGTGATAGTCTCTTTAATAGATTCGGCGAAAAGGTCTGTCTTCGTAGCAGTCTACAGCTTCACGAGGGACGATATTGCTGACGCTTTGATCCGGGCTCATGAGCGTGGGCTGGATGTGCGGGTGGTGATGGAGAGTGAGCGCGCCGACGAGAAGGGTAGTGAGTATCTGAGACTTAGGGGGGCAGGCATCGATATACGGCTCGACACCAACTCGGGTCTCATGCACCACAAGTTCATGGTCATAGACGGCAAAATCGTCGTCACGGGGAGCTACAACTTCAGCGTTAGCGCCGAGGACGCTAACGACGAGAACCTTATAGTGCTGATAGGTGAGGAGATCGCAGAGCTCTACAGCTCCGAGTTTATGCGGGCGTGGACGGCCGCGCAACCTTAAAAACCGAGCTAGAGTCCTAGCTTGGGCATGGTCTCGGCTAGGGAGGTCGCCTCAGCAGTCGCCCTCTTCCTCTTCCTACTAGCCATAGCTGTACTGTCGGTCGCAATAGCAGACCTCTTCAGGACGCTGGGAAGAGAGATAGGGGCTGTCGTCCTCTCGCTCCTAAAAATCGTTTAGAGCCCAATAATAGCCATAGTGCTTTCTCATGACCAACCTCTTCCAGATAAGAGCGGCGGCAAGCCCCACTGCGAGGCCCCCAACATGGGCGCTGTAAGCGATTGAGCTGAATGGTAGGATTAGGGCGAGGATCGTCTGTATTATGGCGAGTATCGCTATCGCGACGAAGGCTGGGGCTATGATGGGGATCAGGTAGAAGAACATGGCTAGGGGACGGCGTGGAAATAGGACCGCGAAGGCACCCATGACCCCGAAGACCGCGCCCGAGGCTCCCACGGCTGGGATGAGGAGGTTCCGGGGGATGAAGAGAGCGGTCGAGACGTATGCGAGACCCCCCACGAACCCGCTTAGAAAGTATAATAATGTGAACCTCGCGCGTCCCAGCGTCACCTCAACTTCACGGCCAAGGATCAGGAGCGCCCACATGTTAAAGAAGATGTGAAGTATCCCGTCGTGTATGAACATGGATGTAAAGAATGTTGCAAGGCCATACAAGAAGGCAAGGGGGTTGTTAGCCTCAAGTATGTTTATTGGTGTGAGGCCCCACAGAAGAATCATCCAAATCCTACCCACCAGATATGTGAGGCCGAATACGACGATATTTGCGGCCACTAGGAGATAAGTGACGACTGGCCGCTCCTCCCTGAAGCCGTACAACAAACCCCACTCACCGGATGTTGGATTTAAGATTTAACTAGGTGAGTGTTGTGAGGCTTAGTGTTGTTGTTGGTTGAGGATCAGAGGGATTGAGCAGACGAGTGGAAAAGGAGGAAAGAGTGGGGGGAGGGGATAGTTAGTCTAAATCCCTTAAACAGCGAGCCTAGGAACCCCAGACACCGGGATTAAAATCCAACAGCCCGCCGGCGAATTTCTCCGGCAATTATAAGCATAAAGCTCCCGGTGCGTCTAGCTTTTGGGATTTTTCCCCTCGCTGCCGGGGGCCTGTCCCGATGCCTGCGCCGTCACCAATAGTTGCTTAATCTTTTTCACCAGCTCCCAACATTGTCGTCCACTTGGTCTATCCTTGTAGTATGCCATAGATAGTCTAGTGACAGCCCGATGAAGCCTACCATCATATAGCCTCCAATACTCCCTTCCACACAACCTAATCGGTTTGTAGAGTCCTAAAAGCCTCTCCAACACCCTCAAAGAACTATCAACAAAATCAGCATACACCAACAGCTCTGCCAGGGCCTCCCTGCCAGCCAAACTATAGTCTATCCCCAGCCCCTCAAGAATCACATTATAGGCCGGAAGTCTTCTGCCAGCCTCCTCATCTATCTTTTTCGCCATCTCCACCATCTGCTTCTCTATGGATGAGATTGCTGGCTTCAGAACCTCCCTCTCAGCATCAGACAAAGCCCTGTATTTATTTAGTAGTTGCTGATGGGTCTTTGTAAGAGACCTGTGGGCCAGAATCATCCTCCTCAAGACTAGGAAATCCTCAGTAACCCTCCTGAACCACCTCTCCTCAATACTCATCAATGCCTTTATGTCGCCCCTATCGCTCTTCGGAAGCTTAAGCTCTCCGCGTATCTTCTCAAGCAGCGTAAGCCTCCTAAGATAATTGACCTCCACTCCCTCTCTCAGAAGTTCTATAGCACCCTCAGTATGCTGAGGTGGTATTGTATCCATGAGTAGCCTGTCTCCGGGCCCAGCAGGGAACTCGCCGAGGCTGTCTACGTGCTTGAAAGTTGTTCCGTCAGTAGAGTATGTTATCCCGTATCTCCCGCTATTCTTCTTAGTCCTGTGGACATCTGCATAGAACTTCAATATCCCTACACCTCCTTATTCTGTGTCTTTATCTCGTATGGCCTCGCCACTAAGTGGAACCTCTCCACCATCCCTCTCCCAACCTCTTCTCCTCCCCATGTTTTTACACATTCGGAGAGGAACCCCCACCGGCCCCACTTATAAAGAGTAATGGCCCCAACACACGGCAACGTACCAATACAGCTAGACCTGTGGAGAAACGAAGTCACATTCATGGAAAAGGACAGACAACACTATACGGATATCCTAAACACGATAAATAGAAATAATAGAGTTAGTATATATAGGGGTGGAGACAGCTTTTTGCGAATGGTTACTCAGGACGTTCGGCAGCGAGAACTCTACGTGAGGGGATACGGCTACTATAAGCGCGTCCTCGACTGCTTGAGGACGCACCACGAGTTCTTCCGGGCCGCGATTCTGCCCATTTAAGCATAACAGTGCCTGACTCCGACGTACGCCAGACCACACCGCCTCTTCATCAGCTCCCTCAGCAAAGAGGTGGCGTATCCCGAGGGTGGGAGGAAGAAGCTGAGTCGAACCAGGCCCTCCCCTTGGACGGAGAGCTGAAGCTCCCTCGGCCTGAGGAGTATCGGCCGGGGGTAGCCGCGCGTGGAGAGCTCCGGAGCTGCACGGATCCTGAAGCTGGATGTCGTCACCCCCTCCTCCTCCAGAACTACCCGCAAAGCATCTCCGCGGGGTCCCCGCGGTAGCCAGACGAGATATCCCACGTGTGGTAGAGAGATCGCGGCCTCGCCCCTCGCAACGCGCCTCGCAACCTCCTCGATGTTCCAGGTGTCTACGGGGATTACCCGGCCGTAGGGCCTCTGATACATGTCCAGCCTGACAGCGAGGTCGCCGACCAGCGGCTCGTTTAGCCTGGCTCCGTCTCTGAGGGAGAGGCTTAGGGCCCTGTTAAATATGTAGGAGGAATAGGCCTCTACGAAGAGTCTTCTAAGCCTCAGGGGGAGCCTCCTCAGAGCGCCGAGATAGTCCCCCCGCCTCTCTGCAAGGTGGCGGGCCACGGCCCTCTCATAGACTAGGCTCCGCGGGAGTATCGATAGTAGTTGGTCTGGGATGCTCTGCTCTGCCGCCAGCTGCCTAGCCATCTTCACCGGCTCAGGCTCGAAGTCCGTGTGGAGGAAGAGGAATGTTTCCACCGCCTCCCTAAACTCTCCTGCTACGATGCGCCGTCCGACGAGGTGGGTTATGGGCCTCAGGGACCCGAACCGCTGGGGCCCAAAGTAGTTCGGGACCCCCTCCGACTGAACCTCCTCCCTGAAGCGTGAGAGGCTCTGCGTGTCTCCCGAGACATGCCTGACCACGACCTCGAACCGATTCTCGACGAGGTCCTCGGTCTTGAGCTCGTTGACGTATCCCACGTGCCTAGCCTCCACTGGACCGGCCACTATTGTTCGAGTAGTCTGGGGTATAGCCTCTGTGGGGAGAGCTATGAACTGGTAGGTGGTCGCGCGCCTGTCCTTTATCCCACATATCTTTACTTTGCGGAGCCTCATGCCTATCGCTCTCGAGATGTCTGCAAGGCCTCCCAGCATGTCCTTATTCTTCTTGCGGAGGATCCAGAGGGAGTAGCGGCTCGGCTCGTGGGGCAGGGGGCCCAACTCCCACATAAGCCTCGAGTCTAGGCCACCGTCAAGCACCTCCCAGACAATGAAGTCCTCCGGCCTCTCCTTAACAATCCCCCCGATCCCTGGGGACACGGTATAATAGCCCTCGATCCCCACGAGTCTCTCAAGGTCGGTACAACTAAGGCCTTCCAGCCCCCTCAAGCCGCCATCACCGACGACCACTGGATTATTTCTCTACCACGTCCTCGACGCCAGGCCCTACCCCTATGTACCTTACCGGCACGCCCAGCTCCTCCTCGACCAGCTCAACGAATCTGCGCGCCTCCCTAGGCAAAGCTCCGTACCCCTCACGCCTCAGCCTCTCCCTGAGCTCGTCTCCGATGGGCGGCCAGCCAGGGATCTCCCTGTAGATCGGCAAGGCGCGCTGCAGAGAGGCCACTGTCTCGGGGAATCCCTCACCGACACCATCATACCTGAGGCAGACCTTTACACCCGGTAGCCCTGAGAGCGTGTCGACCCGTGTGAGGAATATCTCGTCGACGCTGTTGAGTCTGCAGGCGTAGCGGAGCTGGACGGCGTCCAGCCAGCCTATCCTCCTAGGCCGCCCAGTCGTCGCCCCATACTCCCCTCCCCGCCTCCTCAGCTCGTCAGCGATGGGGGAATGTAGCTCTGTGGGGAAAGGGCCTGCACCCACTCTGGTGGTGTAGCTTTTGGCGACACCAATTACCCTGCTTATCGCCTTTATCCCGACGCCTGATCCCGTGGAGGCTGAGGCGGAGACTGTGTGGCTGGAGGTGACATAGGGGTATGTGCCGTGGTCTATGTCCAGCATCGTCCCCTGAGCTCCCTCAAAGACGACCTTGCCGCCCGAGCAGAGCTCCCTCTCAATCCTCCCACCTACGTCGCCCACAAAACCCCTGACCCTCTCGGCGAGCTCCCTGAGCCGGCTGAGCCAGGCCTCCTCCACGCGGCCTAGCAGCCCCTCCCACAGGCTCCTCCAGAGGTGGGCCGCGCTCAGGGACGCCGCGTCTTCCTCGAGGATGTCGCATAGCCTAAGCCCGAGCCTCGCGTATTTATGCATCGCGGCTGGGCCGATGCCTCGGAGCGTCGTCCCTATCCTCTCCCCAGAGCGTAGAAGCTCAAGACTCTTGTCGAGCTCCTTATGAAGGTCAAGGACCAGGTGGGCACGGGGACTGACCACCAGCTCGATCCTGCCGAGAGACTGCTCGAGCTGCTCGAGGTCCTTGAAGAGCGCCTCGAGGTCAAGGTAAACCCCAGGGCCCAGTGCCGCGGACCTAGAGGAGACGGCCCCGGCAGGGATCATGTGGAGGCTAAACGACTTGCCGCCGACGGAGACGGTGTGGCCGGCGTTGGCTCCTCCGTTGAACCGGACCGTCAGCCCCGCGCCCCTAGAGATATAGGCCGAGGCTTTACCCTTGCCCTCGTCGCCCCACTGGAGACCCACGAGGACTATGCCTGGCATACTATCTTATTCGCTCGACATCGTGTGGCAGGGACTCGAGATACGCGGCATGAGTAATCTGGATGAAGAGTGCGTTCCTCCTGAGTTCCTCTATCGTCCTCGCGCCGAGGTAGCTCATCCCGGACTTCAGGCCGTTCACCAGCTGCCTGACAACCTCCGAGGCTGAGCCCTTGTAGTCGACATAGGCCTCGATGCCCTCCGCCATGTAGGAGTACTCAGAGACCTCGTCGATCGCCACCTCGCCCTTAAGCTTCGACTCCCTCCCCAGCATAGCGTAAAAGGAGGCCATCCCCCTGTAGATCTTGCTTTTTCTCCCATTCCTTACAACTACCGTGCCGGGGCTCTCGTCCGTTCCCGCGAGAAGCATCCCGATCATAACGGTCGAAGCCCCCGCCGCCAAGGCCTTAACAACGTCTGCGGAGCTCCTTATTCCACCGTCGGCCATCATGGGGACACCTGTCCTCTCGGAGGACGAGGCACAACTCATTATTGCTGTGAGCTGCGGCACGCCGACCCCTGCGACTATTCGAGTCGTACAGACCGAGCCCGGCCCTATCCCCACCTTGACGCAATCAGCATACGCGGCCAGGTCCTCGAAGCCCTCCGGGGTGGCAACGTTACCGGCTATGAGCTGGATGCCGTCGCCAAGCTCTCTTCTTAGGTTCTTTAGGGCGTCGATCACCTGCTCTGTATGCCCATGTGCAACGTCGACCACCAAGACGTCTGTCTCCGCCTCTTGGAGGGCCTTGGCCCTCTCGAGGTAGTCACCCCTCACACCGATCGCGGCGCCCACCAGCATCCTACCCTTAGAATCCCTCGAGGAGTGGGGGTAGAGTCCGCGTGAACGGATATCCTTGGCAGTTATCAGCCCCTTCACCCTCCAGTCCTTGTCGACGATGGGTATCTTCTCGACCTTATGCTTCCTGATCAGCTCTATCGCCTCTTCGGTCGTCACGTTCTCCTGCGCCACGACGAGCCTACTTCTCGGCGTCATAACCTGCGAGACTGGGGTCTCATCCCTCTCAAACAATATGTCTCTCGCCGTGACTATTCCCTGAACCCTTTTCTGATCGTCTACGACGATAAGCCCCGAGACACCCCTGACCTCCATCTCCCTCCTAGCGTCGGCGACCGTCGAGCTCAGCCTAATAGTGTAGGGATCGTCTATTACTATGCCCTCCGCCCTCTTCACCTTCAAGACCTCCGCGACCTGCTGCTCTATCGGCATGAATCTGTGGATGACGCCAAGCCCCCCCTCCCTCGCCATGGCGATCGCCATACTGCTCTCCGTCACGGTATCCATAGCTGCAGAGACTATCGGTATGTTGATCGTCAGCTTCCTCGTCAGCCTCGTCGTCGTCTTAGCCTCGGCGCGGGACCTAACAGTCGAGTAGCGCGGAACGAGTAGAACATCGTCGAAGGTGAGTCCCAGGCGCTCCCAGAACTCCGGCACCGTATCCCTTCTCGAATTCTGCCTTGGGGCAGGCTTTAAACATTGTTTTGGGTTTGCCTTGTGGCTTAATTCCTGGACTCTTTGTCTCTCTTCGCTACCTTTTGGCTATTCCTGTGACGTTTTCCGGCTCTCGTCTCAGATTCCTTATATCCTTTCGCCTCAAGGCCTATTGCCATGCCTCCACTCCTCTCCCATGATGAGCTACTGGGAGAGGGTCGATGAGAGGCTAATTAAGCGTGGCATGCTTATTATGGATCTAGATTTCGTGAGGGGTTACCGGGATGAGCTCGTCAGAATGAATAGGAGGAAGAGGGGGAGGC
>Ga0326762_1000373_pt1 | contig 21796 bp, 30 predicted proteins | sample NORPS_S_FD_207669 | JGI IMG/M metagenome (GOLD analysis project Ga0326762, IMG submission 207669) | Hot spring sediment microbial communities from Norris Geyser Basin, Yellowstone National Park, WY, United States - NOR.PS_S | ecosystem: Environmental > Aquatic > Thermal springs > Near-boiling...
CAGAATAGTGGGATATGGTGGGAGGTGGATGGCTGAGACTGCAATATCCAGGTTCAAGGCATTGTTCGGAGAACATCTCCTCTCCAGGAAGCCGAGATGGATGGACTCAGAGCTGACGATCAAGGCGTTCATACACAACATGCTATTGAGAGCCGTAACGACGTAGGAAACCGGGCACCAGACGGAGAGGGGAAAATCGAACCATAGGAATTAGGCCACAAGGCAGCTTTGGAGAAGATTTAATATTGTAGCAATGGGGCCGAAACCTCTTGGATTGCAAGGAAAGATATTTTATTGTCGTAAGAGGCGAAAAACACTACAGGTATAAAAAAGAGATCTACTATCTCTACATTCGAGTCAAAGGTAACATGAATTTCTACCGCTACGTCGGGTTTACTATCAGGAGGAAGCAGGAACGACTTGAAGAGTACTTGAGGAGGGCCGGAAGGCTACCCACCCTCCCCTTTTTCATAATTACCAGTTCACCACGTCTGTGGGCTTCTTTACCTACTCTCCTTATACATAATTTTTTATATAAGTATTTACAAGAAGCTTTATATAGATCTTGCCCCGGGTGGGACTCGAACCCACGGCTTCCCGGTCTTCAGCCGGGCGCTCTCCCAGCTGAGCTACCGGGGCGAGGCTAAGCAGAGTGCCTGCCATGTTTAGGTGGATGCTGTTTTATAGGTGTTGCGGTACGTCGACTCGTCTGTTTGTCTTTTGAGGGTTTACCATAGAGTTCAGCTGCGAAGATTACAAAAGTTGAACTGTTATGATGGACGCTACTTCAAGGCGGTTTTTGAACGAGGCCGGGTAGATAGTGGCAACCGATTATGTGGTTTGTTGACCCGGAGTCTCGATGTTTTTTAAGTAGGTGCATGAAGATATTTATAGAAGTACATTCAACCGTATATGTCGCATGAAAGCCCGTGATAAGGAGGCTGTTAGAAGAAACCTGTCCCGCAGGGAGGCCCTCAGCACCGCCGCAAAAGTTGCCACCGGAGTCGTAGTCGCTGGGGTAGTAGCCGGGATAGGTGGGTATCTGGCCGGGACATCAACAGCCCCGCCGATTGTAAGGACAGAGGTTCGCACAAGTCTTGTACCTACCACCGTAACAAAGACTGTTGGGCCTGCTGCAAAGTCCATGAAGATCGGCGTCATAGGGAAGTCGGTGCACCCATACTGGTCAGTCGTCGATAAAGGCTCGGCTAAGGCGGGTGAGGAGCTTAAGGGGACTGGGCTCGACGTGACTGTGACATTCTGGGTGCCGACTAAGGAGGATGTCCCAGCACAGCTACGAACCATGGACAACTACATCTCAGAGGGCTACGCTGGAATCGCTGTAGCTCCCTCAGACCCCGACGCCATCAAACCAGCAATCAAGCGAGCCTTAGATACAGGAATACCCGTAATAACAATAGACACAGACGCCCCTGCGAGTGATAGGCTCGCCTATCTTGGAACAGATAACTACATGGCTGGAAGAGCTGCAGGAGAAGCGATGCTCGAGGCCTTGAAAACTATGGGGCTTGCAAAGCCTGGGGGGAAGATAGCTATGGGGACTGGATCAATAACAGCGCGAAACTCCCTTGAAAGGATGCAAGGTTTTAAAGACGTTGTTGAGCCGGCAGGATACAAAGTATTAGAACCAGTAGTAGATAATGAGGACGCTGCAAAGGCCCTTGAGCTGGCCTCAGCGACATTAGCGGCGAACCCAGACCTCGTTGGAGCCTTCGGAGTTTACGCATATAACGGTCCTGCCTGGGCTAGGGCCGTAGAGGAGGCTGGTAAAGTTGGAAAGATCGCTATCGTCGAATTCGACGCTACGAAGGAGAATATAGAGCCAATAAAGGCGGGGATCGTCTATGCTACGATCGCGCAGAGACAGTATTTCATGGGCTACTACGGAGTTAAGTTGCTTGCATTGATGAATATGTGGGGAAGAGAGTCGGCCCTTCGCTTCTTTATACCTCGCTACCCGGCAAATAAAATATTCGACACGGGAGTGGATATAGTAAAAAAGGCGAACCTTAGGGATTATTATAACGAAGTCGTTGGTAGAGGAGAACCAGTAGACTGGACGCCAGACTAGGTAGCTTAAAATATGTTTTTATTTTTCGACACTAGTTCTCAGCAATGGCTATGAAAAAGAATCTCTTTACGCTTAGCCTAACTCAACTCGCATTAAGGCCCGAGGTTACTCTGATTGTTGCGACAGTTTTAATAGCTATTTTTTTCTCTCAAGTGGCGCCCCAATTCTCATCAGTTTCTAATCTTCAAAACATTGGTAGATGGATAGGGACATATGGTTTCATGACAATGGGTGTAATGTTTGTGCTACTGAGTGGAGGGATAGACCTGTCTATAGGATCGGTCGTGGCTTTCTCAAGTCTAATTTTGGCTCACCTCATCGAGAACATCGGGTTGAATTGGGTGATTGCAGTTATTGCAACTATTCTGATTGCGGCTGTTATAGGAGTTCTCCACGGACTATTCGTCTCACACTTCTCCCCTCCGCTCCCGCAAATAGTACCAGCTTTTTTAATCACTCTAATAACACAGCTAGTCCTAAGAGGAATATCACAGTTCTGGACCAGAGGATATCCTATAGTTCTCACGAAGGCACAGATCCCCGAGTTCATTTTTTTAGGAAACGGGAACATAGCTGAGATCCCAATACCGATGCTGCTGATGATCGGCTTTTTGATCATTTCATTCGTAATACTTAGTCTTTCCATATTAGGCCGCCACATATATGCTGTGGGAGGGAATTTGGAGGCTGCAATAGTTACAGGGATCAAAGTAAGGAGGGTAAGAGTTTTTTGCTACTCTATGAGCTCATCCCTATCTGCCATGACGGGTGTGATTATAACTGCCAGGTTAAGCTCAGCATATCCCGGAATAGGCGTGGGATACGAGTTGCAGGCCATAACAGCTAGTGTATTAGGTGGGGTTAGTTTAGTTGGAGGTGAGGGGCTTCCTTTAGGGGTGCTGCTTGGCGTCACTCTGATGACAGTGATAGAGAACGGTCTAGTCGTGATGAACGTTTCTCCTTATTTACACCTGATTATCATTGGTTTTCTCCTTGCGGTGGCAGTATCAATAGACTTTCTGAAGAGGGGGCGCGTGAGACGATAGCGAGTGAACTGCTACTCAGCCACCATTCCACGTATGATGTCATCCTGAGTTAACTCGCCGCTATTTTTCAAGAACACCTTACGTCCCCTCCTAAGCAGCATTATTCTATCAGAAACCCTCAAAACATCGGGAAGCCTATGACTGACAAATATTACTGAAGTGCCTGCGTCCTTGAGCTCTTCGACAGCTTCCAGTATCCTTTCTGAAGATTTAACAGACAGGGATGCGGTAGGCTCGTCCATCAAAACTATTCTGGGATTAGAAACAAAGATACGCCCAATGGCCACGATTTGTTGCTGACCCCCTGATAAAGAGTAGACTTTATTGTCAATCGGAATGTTCTCTCCCGCGATTTTATTCAATATTTCAGCCGCCTTTCTCCTCATAACCCCCCTGTTTAAAAGAAATGAAAGGAGTGGACGTTCCCTACCAAGAAAGATGTTGTCCACTACGCTAAGGTTCGGTGCTAGCAATAGCTGCTGATAAACCATTTCGATTCCTGCTAGTCTTGCCTCGAGTGGCGAGTTAAACGAGACGGCCTTTCCGTTAACATATATTTTCCCAGAGTCAGGCTTGTAGTATCCCGCGATTATCTTTAATAGCGTTGATTTCCCGGCGGCGTTATCCCCTACCAGCCCTAGCACCTCCCCCTTGTATAGTTCAAAGCTGACTGATTTTAAAGCCTCTACATATCCGAACCGTTTCGAGATGTTCTCGCATCTAAGCATAATCTGAGCGTCGTTCAACCCAAAATTACGCGATCCTGCTCCTTTGATATAAGCGTTTTAGGCCCTTGGAGTTTGGGCGCGGCTGAAGAATCCTGCATGAGGCAAGGATAATTTGTTTTTGTGCGTCCCTCTACACCTCTCATTTCTTGCCAGAGGCACTCGTCGAGATATATGAAGAGCCTTGGCCCTGTCGCGAGACTGTGGAAAAACCAAGAAGCCTATTTGCCGCCTTGTCCACCATACTAGGCCGCAATCGTCCAACTTTAAGCGGGACCTGCAGCTACATCACATGCAAAACAGTTTTCGGAAGCCAAAACTTAGACTACTGTGTTTGGTGGGGCGGATAAATCAAATGCCCGAGCAGCTCCGTACAGTATTCTTGAAAAAGTGAGGTGCCAAGAACAGCTGAACATTCCACGCTGATTATGGAGTCGTCAGATCTCTGCGTCCTGAAGGTGAGTGAGCGCATTGCACCTTCTTGGCTTGTTTGAGGGTCTGTGCTGTAGAGCCCATTTATAGCCCCACCGCCTCATTCCGTCTACAACGGGCTTCAACTCCATCGCTGCGGGAGTCAGAGAGTATCTGACCGCGAATGGTTGGAGACTCACAACTTCTCTCATGACAAGGCCCTTGGCTTGGAGGGATTTCAGGGTCCTTGAAAGAGTCTTTGAGTTAAGACCAGGTATCTGGCGGAGAAGCTCATTAAACCCCATAGGCCCATCCATTAAGTAGCTTATGACGACCAGCGACCACACGCTCCCCCACAGCTTCGCCGCAGAGACTATGGGGCAGATTTTGTCACGAAGCTCCGTCCCCATCATCTGGTAGCAAATTTGCCACTTACTAATTAAAATACTTGCTACTCTCTACCTGATGGTGAAAGGTGAGTGGTATGGTATTGCTAGACCTCTCAGCATACACAGACCTAGGGCTTCTAACGCTCCGACTCTTCCTCGGCTTCATAATGATTGTCCACGGATTACCCAAGCTCGCGGGACCGGCGAGGCAGCAGATGAGGGGTGGGTTATCCCAGCTAGGTATCCCAGGCTTTCTCTTCGACCTAGTGGGACTTCTAGAGTTCGTCGGCGGGATAGCCTTGATTCTTGGCGTGTTGACGAGGGCCGCGGCGTTGCTCTTCGCTTTGGAGATGGTCGGCACGATATCTCTTTACATTGGGAGACTGGGCAGGTTCACGCCGCCGCCTGAAATGCTGCAACAGATGGTGGCCAACTCTAGACGGGTTATGCGGGGCTTTATCGCAGGCGTAGGTGGCTGGGAGTTTGACCTGCTAATATTGGGGGCGGCGCTCCTACTGCTTACGTCTGGGGCTGGGGCTCTGTCCCTAGACGCTCTTCTCAACATCTAAACTCCTACAGATTTTGAAGAGGCTTGTGAGCAGCCTTGGCCGTAATCTCGAGAGAGCAGGCATGATTCCTCCGGCAGAAATCCTCACACCTCACCGCAGTCTCCAGCTCGTGATAGAGAAAGCCACACTCCTCACACATGTAATCATCAAGCCCGCAAACCTTTACCTTCAAAACCATTCTAACGTTGTAGCTGATGGAGATTTAAAAAAGTTTTCTACACTACACTTCAGTTTTCCGCGATATAAGGTAACTACCTCATGGCGAGCTTAAATCTTTTGTTGGCCTTTTTAGATAGAGGGTGAAGGTCGTTTACTGTGACGCTCTTCAGGTATTTTTTGGCTGCCCTACAGCGGTTCAGGACCTAGCTCTCCGGAGTTATGGACACGTCATTCATCAGGAAGCGTGGGTGAATATAAGGAGGTTGTAAGGTATTGTGTCGTCGAGCCCTGCGATGAACTTCGCTATGTTTGAGACCTCTTCCTCATCAACGTAGTGTGGGGCAAGAAGCGTGGTGGCTCCAAGACCGGGGCATCTCTACGCTCGCTGCAGAACTCTCTATAAACGAGTTCAAAGTTCTTGAGTGTCTTCTCGTTGGCATACCGGTCAGCGCCACATGTAGAGCGGCGTCGAAGGCTTTGAGGTCGAACTTCACGTCTCCTGCAGAGACGAGGGACAACACCGCCGCACTCTTAACTAGGGCCTGGTTACCGTCGCCATTCCGCTCCCAGCATATTCTGCACAGTCTGCCGGCCTTCTCCTCTAGCAGTATTCTGGGGGTGTTTATGGCGAAGGGTAGCTGGGTCTCAGCCAAGCCAGTACAAGCACGTTGTCCTGTCGTTACTCAACGTCAGGTCAACCTGCTCTCTACTCTATACCCTCCTACCACTACCTAGTATCTTGTGGGTTCAGTTTTGGCGGAAGAGAAGGTTGAAGAGGCAGCCATAGATGAAGAGGGCAAGGTGATAGGGACGGCCTCATCGATCCTACCCCTGAGACAGCGCACACAAACACCTGACGAGCATGCGACGAGAGCACGTATCCTCTATTTACGTTGTTCACCGTTTCACTTCTGTTTCACGAAATCCTTTAACCCAGTCTTGTCCTTCTTTTTGCCAAGGTGGTTAGGTTGGGCAGGGGTGTTTTGGTCGTCGCGGTTGTCGCGTTGACGGGCCTCATAGTGGGGATAGCGTACGCGCTACCGCAATGGATTTGGAGGCAAGGATCAGCCTGGAACCCGTCATACATGCAGGAGCCTTGGACGGTGTGGGGCATGCCTATGCAGTGGAGCGGAGTGATGGGTGGTGGGTGTCCGTGCATGGGTGGGTGGTGGAGCGCTCCACCCTCGGAGCAGCGGATAACAATCCAGTAGGCGGTCGACATACTGGAGAGATACATTGGCCCGGGCTTCAGGCTGAAGGAAGTGATGGAGTTCCAGGACAACTTCTACGCAGTTGTCGTCGAGGAAGGTACGGGGATTGGCTCTTTTGAGCTTCTTGTCAACCCTTACACAGGGGTAGTCACACCTGAGCCGGGCCCAAACATGATGTGGAACACGAAGTACGGCATGCATCATGGGATGATGGGATGGTACACCTCACCGACTGCTGACATGCCCATCTCACCCGAACAGGCCGAGGAGATAGCCCTCAACTATCTTCGCAACCACTTCACAGGCGTTGCCGAGGTCGAGGAGCCCACACGGTTCTACGGATACTACACCATGGACTATAAGTTGGACGGCGTCGTCCACGGCATGCTGAGCGTAAACGGCTACACTGGACAGGTCTGGTACCATTCGTGGCATGGACAGTTCATTCAGGAGCTTGAGGTGGATTAGGTTGGCTGTTGAAGAGAGGCCTTACGCAGCCTTCGCTCTGTCGTTGGTTGGCGGCGTCCTCATACTTGTGGGCGGCCTCCTAGGATTATTGATGTGGCTTGGCTGGCCCATGTGGGGCTGGTGGGGTATGAGGATGATGGGGGGGATGATGTGGGGCTGGATGCCGGGTTTCCTGCTTGCCTTCTCCGCTGTCAGCCTCGTCTCAGGAGGCGCCATCGTCACAGCGGCATACATGCTCTACAACAAACCTAGCCAAGCACAGACATGGGGGACAGTTGTCCTCGTCTTCGCAGTCGTCAGTCTCCTCTCCGCAGGCGGGTTTATTGTAGGTGCATTGCTAGCTATAGTGGGTGGATTACTGGCCCTCACGTGGAGGCGTCAGACATGAAAACAAAGACCCTGCTCGCAGCACTCTTCATAGCGTCGATAGCTGTAGCCGCACTAGTTTATCTCTGGACAAGGACCGACCAGAAACAGGCGGGCAAAACAGTCTTCGAGGTCTACTACTCCCCCCAGTGCGGCTGTTGCGGAGAGTACATCGGCTACTTGAGGGCTTCTGGGGTCGAGGTCCAAGGCAAGCTGACTGAAAATGTGCAGGCGGTCAAGGAGAGGTTTAACATACCTCGCCAGCTCTGGAGCTGCCACACCTCCCTCGTCGAGGGCTATTTTGTCGAGGGACACGTACCTCTTGAGGCTGTCAGAAAGCTTCTGGACATGAGGCCTGCGGTGGACGGGATAGCCTTGCCAGGCATGCCTGCCGGCTCGCCTGGGATGGGCGGCGTCAAAACAGAGCCCTTCACCATATACTCTTCGATAAACGGCGTAGCATCTCCATTCATGCGCTTGTAAGAGTAGATTATAGATGGAGAGCATGTCTACAGATTTGGCATGGATCCTTACAGGATGTTGTTGGCTAAGAGAGGCACGTCTTTACCTAGATAAGCCTGTCCCCGACGAGGTTGTCTTCAGGGTTTTGGAGGCAGGTAGGCCTGCGGGCAGTGCGAAGAACGGGCAGCCCTGGGAGTTCATACTGGTCAGGGATAGGGAGCGGCTGGAGAAGCTTTCGAGGTATGGACAGTTCGCCTCACATCTACCTAACGCATCCTTCGCAGTTGTCATCGTGGTGTCCGATAGATACATCCAAGACAGGTTTGACGCGGGGAGGGCAGAGCAGAACAGGATGCTCGCAGCCCATTTCCTCGGCGTCGGCTCATGCCCGATAACGTTCCACGACGAAGAGGGCGCCAAAGCCTTTCTAAAGATACCCAAGGAGTTGAGGATAGCTGTGTGCATCGCTTTCGGATATAGCGCGGAGGGGAGGCCGAGGGGGTGTTCAGGAAAACGCCTCCGGAGATACTCCACTTCGAGGAGTATGGTAGCCGCTACTCCGGAACTCCCTGAGCCCCCCTAGCCCATACGATGTACATTGCCCTACTGTCTACGGGTTTTCCTCGGCTTCATAATGGTTGTCCACGGCACGCCAAAGCTCATGGGCCCTGCTTGACAGCAGATGAGGGTTGGGATGACACAGATGAGTATTCCTGGGGCGCTCTTCGACTTCGCCGGCTTGCTTAAGTTCTCGGCGGAATTGCTGTGATATTCAGCGTACTGACTGGGATTACTTCCCTGCTCTTCGCCCTTAAGATGGTCGGAACGATATCCCTCTACCTCCGATAGAAGTAGGTTCTGGCATAGATCGACAGACGTCTAGGGGAAAGATTTGAAATAATTGAGAAGCGTGAGAAAGATGTTTACGGACGTAAGATGCTCTTTTACATTACCCGTCGATCTATCAACTCCCTCTCTCGGAATCTTTCTCCTTAATCCAAAAGGTGTTAATGCAATTAGCAATAAGGAGCAACGAATGGGGGCAAAACACTAGAAGTAGGTTCTGGCATACTGGGCCACTCACTGATGATTCCTTGGTAAGGCGAACTTCTCCATGATTTGTTTCCACATTTCTTGGAATATCTCTGTCTTGATGGACGGTGTGCCCAATGATGGAGAGCAATCGGATGTGAAAATGATTACTCTTCCCTTACCAACCCTGTTAACTATCAGCGCTGGTCCGTCTTCTTTATCGCGCTTAGTTATTTCCCATCTGGCTATAACTTCAGCGTTTTCGGCTTCAAAATGATTAAACCCCCTTAAAGGTTAACCTTACTACAATACCATAATTGTTTACCACTATTTTCACTTCTTGGTTCGATTTTCCTCAGACCCTTCCTCCCAAATTCTCCTCTCCAAGATCATTATACTGGCGTGTTAAACCAAACCCGCCTGTCAGGATTAAGGATTTTCCTTTCTCCCTTACTTCAGCCTCTAAGAATCCCTTTAGTCTGGCTAAGTCGCAATATTTTGGATTCACATCACTTATGATAACAATATCGTATTCCTATAACCCTCTAAATTCATTTTGGATATCATGTGTGTCCTTTTGCATTGGGATGCTCACAAGCCACAACAGGTAGTCTTTGGGGTAGCGGAGCGCATCACCTAAATATCGCAAGTGTCTCCGAGACAGTTCGCCGTAGTGAAATATCTTAACGATTCTGTCCTCTCCGAGAATATCCGCTAACCTCTTGATAAGGCCCTCGGATAACTCGGCGTATTCAGCTATCCAATTAAACAAATTTATTATCAGTTTCACACAAGCCTCTTCGACGTCATTCCCCACACCGTCTATTATTTTTATTGTGATGGGGAGCTTGATTGAGATGTCTTCAATATATTCTCGGTCAACATCACTAAGTGACTTCCTATATATTTGAACAAGAAATCTCGGCCTCATTTGTGACGGCAGACTTAATATTTTCACTAAGTTCTCAACATTTTGGGCTTTATTAACAGAATTCTCAAACTCAACCAGCTCTCTAGTCACCCATACACAATCTATCTTCCCTCGCGGAATCTTGACTTCGATTTCAGCCTTAAAACCCAACTTTTCCCCGTAGTGCTTGAACTTCTCTTGCATGGATCCACGCCAGTCATTATCCAACTGGAAGCCCCCTTCCTCAAGGTGAGAGTAGCATTCCTTATCAGTTTTTGTTCTCGTACTTTCACCACATTACCACTAAAGCAGCCTCGATGAGTACAGAAGATTTAAGTTAAGATTTCGGGGCTGGAAAGGTCTAAGATGTCGTTTTCTCTACAATTGAGAGGGTTATCTATGAGCTCGTCTCCAAACTATTTAAGCTTCTTCTGAGCATGGTGTATTATGGAGTTTCGTGGGCTTAGTGATTTTGGGTGGGGTGTCGTTAGGCCTTTTCTTCCTCCTAGGTCTAGGGTTGGTAGGCCTAGGGCTGATGATAGAATAGTCTTGAATGGTATACTGTATGTTTGAATGGATATGCCTCTAGAGTATGGCTCGTATAAGACTGCTTGGAGGAGGCTTAAGAAGTGGCATGATGAAGGGGTATGGTATGAGAGGCTAGAATCAACATACAAAGCCCAAACAACAATAGCACCAATAACCATACACCTAAGATACTGAATTTAGAGATGAGTTCAGGGATTATTGAGGAAGTGTGGCGAAGATACGGAGTCAGGATCTCTAAGTCGTTGATAAGCTAGTGGCTACGTGGGATGCATAGCCCATACAATGGTAGACGGATACCTTCACTAGAACTATTGAAGCCTTCGGAGGAGTTGGCGTATGTGATAGGTGTGGTCCTAGGCGATGGGTATCCTAAAATGAAAAGGCGCGTTATCAAAGGCTACAACTATGTCTGGATAGGCCTTAAGGCTAGGGACTAGGGATAGGGAGTTTGTAGAGGGGTTTGGCAGGTGTCTTGCAAAGGTTCTGGGCAGTAGACAAATAAGGCCGAGATACGTGAAATCTTCAGGTAGGTATGTCGTCGAAGCTGAGTCTAAGACGCTATATGAACTCCTAAGAAAGCCAGTTGACCTCGAGAGGCTGAGGAGATACATAGAGCACTGTGGGAGGTGCGTGGCGGCTTTCATCAGGGGCTTCGCAGACTCAGAAGGAAGTGTTGACAAGAATGGAAACATAAATATCTACAACACCGACCTAAGACTACTCACATATATTCATGGATCTTCTTAGGAGATTTAACATTGAATCTATGGGACCACTACTCAATAAGCGACGGGGAACTGTAATCAATGATCCTAGGACGAGGAAGCAATACGTAACCAACATGGATTGCTACTACATCTATATTCGAGCCAGCAGTAACGCAAACTCCTACAAATACATCGGATTCACAATAAAGAGAAAACAACAACGCCTAGAAGAGTACATCAAGGAGAAACACAAGTACACCTACCCCTCCCCCAAACATTTCCACACTCAACATACTCAAAATAATAACTAATATTGCGGGGGGTGGGATTTGAACCCACGAACCCATCCGCCCGACATAGACGGTCTACGGGACAGGGTCCTAAGCCCTGCGCCTTTGACCAGGCTTGGCGACCCCCGCCGCACCATAATATCCGCTTCTCTGGATACTGATATACCTAAATTTTATGTATGGAGAGGGGTTGGGGCTTGGTGTTCCGCAGTATTGCTGCTTTGTCCTGCCTCTTTGGTAATGGATGGCGCGGAGCGCCGCGAGCCGCGCTAATTTTAAAGCCCTAGTCTTTCTTTAGAATCTGCCCTTCGAGAGGACTCTTGCCGCTACTATGAGGGGGTGCCACACGGGGGCCGTTGCAGGCATGTATCCGATGTCCATAAAGAACAGGTCTTCTATGGTCATGCCCCTAGCTATTGCGGCAGCTGCGATATCGATGTAAGATGCAACCACAGGATCGTTTCCGACTGCCTGGACACCGAGAATCCTTCCTGACCCTGCTTCGGCGACCATCTTTACAGATGCGGGGGCGGCACCCGGGTAATAGCCCGCCTTCGTTCGGGTGTTTATCGTCGCCGACTCATAGTCGAGGCCATAGAACTCGGCCTCTTGTGCTGAGAGTCCGGTTCTTGCTATGTAGAGGTCTCTGAACTTTGTTACAGCTGTGCCGACTATCCCTCTCATCTTGAGTAAACCTCGCGAAATAGAGTTTGCGCCCGCCACTTGGCCCTCCTTGTTGGCCACAGGCGCAAGGGGGAGATAGACTCTTCTCCCCAACAGTAGATGGTGTTTCTCAACTAGGTCGCCTGCCGCAAAGATCCCCGTGACGTTTGTTTCCATATACTCGTCGGTCGCGACCGCGCCGGTCTGCCCCAGCTTCACGCCCGCTGTCTTGGCTAGCTCGACGTTGGGCCTCACACCAATCCCCATGACCACATCGTCTACCTCATACTCCCCCGCGTCGGTTATGACCATCACCCTGCCGTCTTTAAGGCCGAGGGCACTCACCCGCTCACGTAGGTGGAGATCGATGCCCGCAGAGATCATATAATCCTCGACGGTTTTGGCGATGTCCTTGTCGAGCGATGCTGGTAGAATTCTATCAAGCATCTCGAAGAGTATTGTCTTCTTACCCATCTCGATGAGGGCCTCGGAAATCTCTAGGCCTATGTATCCTCCACCAACAACGGCGATACGCCCCGCCTTAGCTAAACGTTTCTGAGCCCCGGGAACCTGCTCCGGATGCCTTAAAGTGATGGGCCTAACCTCATCAACCCCCTCCATTTTGGGTATTATCGGCTTAGCCCCAACAGCCAGTACCAGAGCGTCCCATCCAAGCTTATAGATTCTCCCATTACTTTTCACCTCTACGATCCTGTTGTCAGGATCGATGGCTGTGGCGGTGGTGTTGGTGAGGACATTCACCCGCCTCTCACTAGCAAAGCGCTCCGGCGAATATGTCTTGAGCGTTTCATATGACGGTACGAGTCCGTATAGGGCATAGGGAATTCCGCATGGCGCGTGCGTAATCATACCAGTCGACTCTACAAGTGTTATCTCGGCGGAGTGGTCTATGCGCCTCGCCCTCGCCGCAGCGGATGCTCCGGCGGCGCCCCCACCTATTACAACTATTCTGCGCATGCTCGACTAGATAGTTTTCTTGGAGTAAAGGTTAGCGCTTCAAATCATTCTGATGTTATAAGGGTTTTGCTGGCGCTTCTGAGTCTATCTGAGTACAGGTTCTGGGCGAGGCGGCAGAGTTCGAGGACCCTCGGATCAGAGATCCAGTAATAGCACTGGTTCCCTACCCTTTCGAAAGCAACTAGGCCTGATGACCTAAGTACCTGGAGGTGCTGAGAGGTGCTGGGCTGGCTCAGCTCTATCGCCGCCGCGATCTCGCTAACAGTCTTCCGGCCGGACTGCAGAGTCCTCAGTATCTTGACTCTCTTAGGGTGGGAAAGGGCTGAGAAGATCTCTGAGAGCCGCTCACAGATGTCCGCGCTCACACCCCATCAACCTTTTGTGGTGTATGGCTTGCCTAAATAGAGTTCGAAGAGGAGATCTAGCCTACCCCTCAACATAGGCCAGTAGAGCGTGGAGAAGGCCCTCTTCATTAGGTACTTGATGAGCGATGGATCCTGCCTTGCGGGCGGCTTCTCGTAGGTTCCGGCAACGAAGATAGCCCTCCTGTCCCCAAGCTCTAGTGGACAGTTTATCCTCCCGTTGTAGCGACAGATGGTCCCCGTCCCTCTGATCTCGGAGGCCACGTTCAGTGCAGCCACCTCGGCTTGGAGATGGGCTACGACCCCCGACTTGGAGATTGGGATATTGGTGGCGTCTCCCAACGCATATACCCCATCGAGGCGCTTAACCCTCAGAGTCTCCTTGTCGGTTGGGATCCAGCCCTCCTCGTCTCCTATGCCAGAAGCCATAATGACCCCCGCCCCCCGATGTGGAGGCACCGTTATGAGTAGATCGTAAGACAACTCTTCACCCTCGAGCGAGTAGACCTTTTTCTTCTGGAGGTCGACGTAGTCGGTGTTAAAGAGCGTTACGAGGCCTATTCCCCTCTCCTCAAAGATGGGCTCCACTACTTCGGCAATCGAGTGGGTGGGGTAAGCTCGTGGGTAGGGTGTGGCAAACGTGATCTCGACCTTATCTCGTATCCCCCTCTTCCTCATAAGCTCCTCGACGAGGAGCACGGCCTCGACGGGCGAGGGAGGACACTTGTGGGGGATGTTCACAAGCACCAGTATTCTACCCCTCTCGAACCTTCTAAGGGCCTCCCAAGTACGCCTAGAGTCTTCTTGCCCGGTGTGAAAGTTGTGAGATGCCTCTGCGAGGCCCGGGACTGCTGATGGTTGGGCCCTCGATCCGGTCGACAGAACTAGGTAGTCGTAGTCGAGCGCGCTACCATTGTAGAAGACAGTCCTATCGTCGGGCTTGACGAGTTCGACGCCGCTAGTATGCAGGATTACCTCCTTTTCCAGCAGCTCCCTCTCGCTTTTCACGAACCTAGATGGCTCAGCCCCTCGGAAGGCGATGTCGATGTTGGCTGGCTGAAAATAGTGGCTATCGGAGTCCGTAAAAAGGTGTATCTCCACTTTCCCGCCGCGGGTCTCGTCTTTGAGCAGCTTCACGAGTCTGTTGGATAGTATGGTCCCGCCAGTCCCCCCGCCGATAATGACTACCCGTACGGGCCTCATTCCCTACTTCTTCACCACCCTAACGATTATTGCCACGTGATCGCCGCGCTCCTCTATCGATACGACCTCATTACCGCTCTTCTGGGCCCATGCCTTTACATCGCTCTTCGCCGCGGGATCCGTCGCGAGCAGCTCTATCTCGTCTCCCGGCTCCGCTTTCCGGTAAGTTTTGATCAGCTCCGTCAACGGGCCTGGACAGAAGCTTCCACGAGCGTCAACTAGACGCCTCACAGGAGGTTCACCTCTAGATGAAGAGTACTTGACCTCCAGAAGCTAGCGCGAGGAAAGTCGAGGCGCCTACAACGTCATCAACCTCGGGTATCAGGTCTGTCTCCTTGATCCCCATAGCGCTCATGGTAGTTGAGCAGGCGTGGAATTTCACGCCCAGCTCCTTGGCCTGTCTAATCATCTCGTATACGCTCGGGACCTTAAGCTCCTTGAACTTCTTAATCATCATCTTTGTCGCGAGATTTGTCATTCCAGGTATGATGCCGAGCAGCGAGGGCATTCCGAGCGAAGGATTCCCGACGGGCGAGATTTTCAGCCTCTCCACCTTCTTCTTAGTCACCGCGTCAAGCCCCCAGAAGGTAAAGAATAGATGGACCTCCATCCCTAAGGAGGCGCCCGTCGTCGCGAGTATCAGCGCTGGGTAGACCATATCGAGCGTTCCCTTCGACAGAATGATGCAGAGCTTTTCCCCGCCCCTACGTTCCTCTTCTTTCTGGCTTGTAGTTACCACCATCCGGTCCACCTCGGTTGATTAGAATATTCGGATCTTCTGATAAATCTTGGCACACAGTTGATTGAAATCTCACAATTTTGTATAGACAGTTATACAGTGCTTCTCAACTACTACATGCTCCGCAGGACTAGGATTAAGTAGAGTATTGTTAGTATTATGGTCAGGAGTGGGGAGATTCCTATTTTTAGACCGTCGAGTGAGAGATGCGTATAGATTAGTGGATGCAACTCCGCGGTCTCTTTGAATAGGCGTGGAGCTAAACCTAATAACACCAAGATTGCTCCTGCGGCTATCAGAGCGACGCCTAGTAGCGTCTCGGGCCTCATGCCATAGGTATCCTCGCGTGGCCGCAGGAAAAATCTTGCGCACCGTCTTAGCCCTGGATCGGTGGTCACTTGTGGCCACGCTTCCCATATATCTATATTGTTGATTGACTGTTCGTCCATAGCAGGTTGGATAGTTCTAGACCTTACATTAAGCGTCTTTATGCGCGGGCTGTGGCCTCGTCTCTCTCTACTGGTGCGTCCCAGCCCTTTGTCGCCGTGTATGCAGCGGTTCTTGGAGCCTCGTCCTCCCAAGTCGGCCTCCTACACGCGGTCAACAATCTTGCCGCGAACGCGTTCCAGCCCCTCTGGGGCTTTCTAAGCGATAGATACGCTGTTAGGGTGAAGCCGATTATGATCAGCGGGCTTATCTCCTCGCTTCTCTGGGTCCCTATCCTATTGACCAAGGACCCCGCGCTCTATATACTCCTCATAGCCTCACAGTCGATAGTGTCTTCGGCGGCCGCGCCGATATTTACTGGCCTTATAGCCGAGGTGGTTCCGGCGCTCATAAGGTCCTCCGTAATATCGATAATCAACTTCTGGGGGCAGGTCGGGTCGATAACCTCTACAGTTCTGATAGGTGCTGCTTCGCTGGCCGGCCTGCCCGGCTACACGTTAGGATTCTCGGTCGCCGCGATTACTGGGACGATAGCTGCGCTGTTCTTTCTTGGGACGAAGGAGCCCTCCATCCGTCATCGAGAGTCTACCGACCTCACGGTCTCGTACGTGATACGGCACTTGGCGTCTTCGAGAGAGTTTCTGCGGTTCTGCGTGATCTCAAATCTTTACGGATTTTACATGTCTATCGCCTGGCCGGCCTTCACACTCACGATGGTGAGGGTCTTAAACCTAGGATTCTTCGAGATCGCCATCCTCTCAGTCGCGTCGGGAGCCGCCGGAATGGTCGCGTCTAGAGTAGGCCGCGGCCTTTTCGAGACGCTCGGCGACGTCAGAACGCTTATGGTTTTCAGGTCCTCTTTAACCCTGCTCCCCGTTGTCTACGCTCTCACACCGTTTCTCCCGGCTCTCATAGCGGCAAACTTGGTAGCGGGAGTGGCCAATGTGGCGATAAGCATCTCTCTTCTCATCTACGTCATACGCATAACCAGCGTCGAGGATAGGGGGACCTTCACATCGGTGTATAACCTGCTTCAGGGAGCCGCCTTTTTCCTCGGTTCGCTCGTGGGAGGACAGCTAATACAACAGTTAGAGCCAAGGCTCGGGATAGTCGATGCCTTAAGGATAACCCTATTGGTCTCGGCCCTCGGACGTTTCTCGTTCGGGATTCTACACACGCAACTATCTAAATAAGTAAGAGAATCGATTATTTTTAGTGGGCATGGCTTGAAGGCTGTGTTGGCTGCTATAGATGGCTCACCGATAAGCAGGCTCGTTGCTCAGACAGCCTTTCGCTTCTCCAAGAATCTAAGGCTCCCCCTCGTGATAATATACGTGTCGGCTGGCCACCTATTATCTGGGGCCCCCCAGCCATCAACCTCCCCGGTCGAGCCCGGCCCCACACCTCTAATCCCCCTAAAGGATAGGGCGGTACACGAAGACACGCGGGAGGTGCTACAGATAGTCGAGGAGCTACTGAGCCATGGAGCGAGAGTGAAACTCTTAACGCTTAGCGGCGACCCCGCTAGCGTGATTGTCGAGCAGGCTGAAAAGCTGGCGGCACTTCTCGTCATAGGGTATAGGGGAGGGGGGATGATAGAGCCGGGGACGGGACGCGTCCTAAAGAAAGTTCTCGAAAAGTCTAGTGTACCGGTAGTCGTTGTCACTAAAAATGTAGACGAGGCTGTTCTCTCCTCACTAGGTGCCGACAAAGACGGGGATTATGGATGAATCGGAAAATAGTCTTCTTCGCGGCGCTGTCTATAGGGCTCGGTGCATTTGTTGATCTCGTGACCTATTGGCTCGCCCCTCCGGGAGACGCGGCGGCCAGCCTGTTATGGGGTTTCGCTAGAATGTACACGCCGGCTCTGGCTTCTGTAGCCGTAGGTGGTCTTAGGATAATTAGAGGCTATATTCGCCTCGACGCGAGGGTGCTAAAATGCTATTTATTGTCACCCCTATTTGCCTATGTGGCTCTAGCATTATACATGCTACTCGCGGCAAAGTTCGGACTGGTTGAGTTGGGACGTCTCTCTACGCTCGTTCCCCTAAAGATGGACCCGACGGTGGTGGTCCTGGTGGTTCTGTTAAACGCGTACATAGCTGCGATCACGGTTAATGCTCTGTTCGCGCTGGGAGAGGAGATCGGCTGGAGGGGGTTTCTTCAAGACGCGCTCGAAAGCAGCGGCGTGGGGCCTTTGAGGGCCGCGCTCGTTGCGGGCGTTCTGTGGGGAGTGTGGCATGCACCCGCTATACTGCTCCTCGGATACAACTATCCCGACGGCAGGCCGCTAGGCTCGTTTATCTTTGTGGCCCTGACGGTATCTATGAGTCTGCCTCACTGGATCTCCCGTGCGAGCTCCGCAAGTATTCTGCCGGCAGCCTCACTACATGGCTGCATCAACGCCATCTGGGGAATAACTGTGGCTACAAGCGCTGTCCCGAGGGAGCTAGATGGGCTAGGACCCCCTGCGATAGCCAGCTGGGCCATTACGTCCGCCGCACTATACCTATTGTTTAAGAGAAGCAGATACCATCCTAGCAAGGTAATGCACAACTGACTTGCTTATGGGCTCCAAACCCATGCTAAGGACCCTAGAGACCCCTACAGCTACCATGGAACATGTAGTCCAACACTGCTAGGACCTTAACCTCCCTACTTTCTTATTACGAATAAAACAACTCGAGACCAAGGCCACAAAGTGGCTTGGGCTTAAGGGCTCTTATTTTGACCAATCCCTCGGCAAGGAAGTGAGCTACAGACTCAGCAACGCATTTCTGGGCGGCCTAGGCATGTCTGCCGCCGGTTTTTTGCAGGCATGCTGGGAATAGGTGCCGGCGCGTTCAAGGTGGCCATCCATGAGCCGGTCCTGAAAATGCCTCCCAAGTTCTCCACGACAACCAGCAACTTTATCATCGGGATGACAGCCCTTGCAGGCTCCAGCATCTACTTCGCCTCAGGTCTCATTGCTGTAGATTTAGCCGTACCTCTAGCGGTAGGCACCTCGTTGGGCGCGTTTATCGGATCTAGGCTTCTGAGGTCGATGAGTGAAAGAGCTTCTAGGGTAGCATATTTTGCCGCAGCCTCTCTTTCAGTTTTACTGATGCTGGTTCGGGTGTTCAAAGGTTGAGAGATAGAGGGTTAGAGAAACTGTTAGGGCTTGTGCTATTGACTGGGTTCGCCTTAGGCCTCACAGTAATGTCTATAGGCATTGTGCTGTATCTAGTTACTTATTGAAGACCGGAATAGAACTCGGAGGCGTGTGGAGAACGGAGTACGGCAGCATCTTTGCCTACCTCACCCACATAAATAGCCCCGCCAATCCAAAAAACATTTTAGAATTAGGGCTCGCCCTGCTTCTACTAACACCTTACGCACGGGCAGTAGCCTCGATTGCCTACTTCATTGCTGAACACGACCTAAAATATGTCATCATAACATCAATTGTCATTGCTCTAATAACATACCTGATTGCATAAACGTTTTGAGCTCTTAATCCATTTTGTTGATGGGTAGGGTTTATTTTTTATTAGTTTATGGCTGGCTGGATTAAGTTTAACCACCTCCAGACATGGTGTAGAGTGCATCCCTAGAAACATCCCTAAAACCTGGCCTACGAGTAACCGTAAAAAGCAAGTGCTTCCGTCAAAAACATATGTAAACACTGGCTAAAAATGTAATACATAAGTCAACATGTAACGGGAGTGTTAACTTCGGACCATGTATGAGAATAAGCTTGGGCCAGAGATTTTAAACGCCATATGTAACTATGGTTACACTTAAATATGCTTGGGATCGAATTATTCTAGGGGAAATGGTTTCATACAAAGAACTCTTTGTCCATTACTTATGGAGGCCGAGAAGCCTGTGATTGAGAAGAACTTGTTAACCATAAAGGTTCTTGAGGCGGTCGAGAAGTCTGACTCATGTCCATTATGCTATCTTTGGCTGAAGCACGAAAGCAGGCATTTGAAATACCTTCTCACCAATGAGGTGACGATGGATCCCGGGTTCAGGGAAAAGGTTCTATCTTCTCGGGGCTTCTGTAACCGGCACACTCACCTGCTTTATGAGGCAGCCAGTGGAGTGGGCACGGAAGATGGCTTAGGCTACTCCCTCTACATGCAGAGCGTTGTTGAAGAAATCTGCCACGGGCTCAAATCTTTACTCTTATCTAATATCGAGGAGAATACCGCATGTAAGGGCACAATTTTGCGGTGGTGGAGGCGGAGGCAGGCAATAACACTAATGGTAGAAAAGGCCAGTAAAGCATATTATGGGGAAGGATTCTGTCCTGTGTGCGAGTCTCTATGGACCTTTGACCAGATATATCTATACACACTGCTCCAAATGCTTGATGACAAAGACTTCCGTGAAGAATTTAAGACGAAATGGCTCTGCCTTCCACACTTTTTATCAGCTCTTAGATTGGCTGGCAAAAGCAATCTAAAGAGTCCAGCCGAAGTTATCCACACACTTATAGAAATTGAAGTAAGTCTCCTTGAGCGGCTTTCGCAGCTTCTCTCAGAGTCCATCAGAAAACATGACTGGAGATTCAGAGACGAGCCGCGTGGACCAGAGACAGAAGCAAACTCCTTGGCTTTGTCTATACTCGCCGGTGTTGAAGGGCTTTATTCATGTAGCCTTAAAGCATACAGGCCGTGTGTGGCCAGAGAAAGGCTAAGCCGGGCTTATGATTCTCTAGCGATGGAGTAATGAGGTACAATGGTTGTTAGCAATACAGATGCCAAGACAATGGCTGCAAGATTCGTAGTCTTGCTGGGTTTGGTCAGCCTTTTTGCTGATATGACATATGAAGGGGCGCGAAGCATCACTGGACCTTACCTAGCATTTTTGGGGGCAAGTGCCACTGTTACCGGCATTGTAGCAGGATTGGGTGAGTTCATAGGCTACGGCTTACGGTTAGTGTCTGGGCATCTAACCGATCGGACGGGGCGCTACTGGGCAATCACGCTACTCGGATATAGTTTGAACCTGTTCGCCGTCCCTCTCTTAGCAATTGCTGGCAACTGGGAGTTCGCTGCATTTCTGATGGTAATGGAGCGACTCGGTAAAGCCGTCAGGACACCCGCTCGCGACGCTATGCTCTCTTACGCTGCTTCTAAGACTGGGCGCGGTTGGGGTTTCGGTCTTCATGAAGCCATGGATCAAATCGGGGCTGTTCTTGGTCCGCTATTAGTAGCGGCGATTCTATATTCCAATGGAGGTTTTTCAAGGAGCTTCGGGGTTTTAATTGTGCCTGCTATCCTAGCCTTAAGCTTATTGGTGGTTGTAAGACAGCTCTATCCGCGCCCCAAGGAACTTGAAACTACCAAGCCTCAAAAAATAGACGGAGAATTACCACGTGTATTTTGGTTTTATCTTGTTTTTGTGGCTGTCAGTGTATCAGGATACGCCCATTTTCAGCTGATCTCATACCACTTCTCGCTATCTACGCTGTTTTCGGATGCGCAGATACCTGTCTTCTTTGCGGTAGCTATGGGTGTAGACGCGCTGGTAGCTCTTATTGTTGGGCCACTCTTTGACCGAGCAGGGTTGCGTGTACTGTTAGCAGTACCTATTCTGAGCATACCTATTACACCACTTGCTTTTTCTACCAACCATGTGATGGCACTGTCGGGTGTAATCTTTTGGGGTGCTGTAATGGGTATTCAGGAATCTATCATGAGGGCGGCTATAGCGGATTTGACCCCGGTCTCGAAGCGTGGCTCAGCTTACGGCATTTTCAATGTGGTCTATGGGCTTTCTTGGCTACTTGGAAGCACAGTTATGGGCTTATTATACGGAATCGGTGTAGCCTACATTATTTCTTTCTCAGTCGTGCTCGAGTCTTGTGCTATACTATTACTGGCATTTCTTTAGCCTGACTTTTATCGCAACTCTTTGAACCTAAGTTACTAGTGTTTTTTCACTACCAGAACAGAGCTCTTGCAATTGCGTACGACTTTCTCAGACACGCTGCCCAATAGTGCGGCTCTAAGCGCACCCCGGCCCCGT
>Ga0326762_1000378_pt1 | contig 21511 bp, 19 predicted proteins | sample NORPS_S_FD_207669 | JGI IMG/M metagenome (GOLD analysis project Ga0326762, IMG submission 207669) | Hot spring sediment microbial communities from Norris Geyser Basin, Yellowstone National Park, WY, United States - NOR.PS_S | ecosystem: Environmental > Aquatic > Thermal springs > Near-boiling...
CGGGCGGGGGCCCCCGCCCCCCCCCCCCCCCCCCCGGCCCCGAAGGGGCCGTATAAGCAAGCTGAGATAGTCCCCGTAGCGTAGCTAACGGCTAAAGTCCCCCCTCTTTTTCCGCAAACTGCAAAAATTCCCTTTTCCTTTGGGTAGATAACCCGAGATCCGAGAAAAAGTGAGATACCTCACATATTTACCCCGCCCGCACGCGATTTTCATCGTCCAGGACGACAAAAACCTCGGTTTCCCCCTCGAGGACCGCCCCTAAAACGGCTTTTAAGGCGGGGGGTGGACGGGGGGCACCCCCTTTACCCCTCCCCCCGCTCCCCGGCCTTCTAGGGGTCTTAGGACGGGCCAGGGACCCCTTCCCGGGGGAGGGTGGGACCCGGAGAAGAGGGAGGCCGGGCCTCTACTCGGGGCGGCGGGGGAACCCCCGCATAAACCCCACACTCCTTGAGGCCTAGGATCCCGGGCCTTTCCCCAGCATAATCTTGCCGCGATCCTGGGGCTTTCCCCGCAAGCCTATGCACCCGGCCCCCGGTTTTCCGGCTTCCTGACGGCCTTTCTTGCGCGAAAGGTGGCTTTCGTGCACCTACCCCCCTGGAAGGGCCTGAGCGGGCTTTTGAGGCGGGGGGGGAGAGGGGGTCAAGGGGGAATAGCCCCCTCCCCCACCCCCGGCCTTCTAGGGGCCTTAGGGCGGGCCGTGGGCCCCTCGGGGGTGCGGTGTGGCCTCACCGAGAATCTCATGGAGAGGTGCGGCGGGGAACGAAGATGCGGGACCAAAAGCCCGGGCCTTTTCCGAGGAACCGTAGAAGTGCAAGTTTCAGCTGGCTTTCTCGCAGAGGACAGCGCCAGAAGTTTCTAATAATCGAGGAGCCGGCCGCTGCGCCTTCCCCAGCTATAACTGTGGGCAAATGCCACGCCGCCAACCAACACCCAAAACACGGTTACAGCCAGTAGCGGCCCGAACCCCTCTCCTAGAAAAACCCTAACCGCCCATTCCAAGGGATTCAGCGTGTTCAATGTGCGTAAGGCTAAGGGTAACTTTTCCCCTGGCACGAAGAACCCGGAAAAAAGGAGAAGATAAAAGGTGAGCATCTCGGTAAAGCTCCCCACTTGCTTGTAGCGCAGTGAGGCTGCGAGCAACGAAAGGCCGAGCCCCCAAACGCCTGTCAGCGCCAGCAAGCTGGCGGCCAGCGCTTCCGGCCCGAGGCCAGCCAGCGAAACACCGCTCAGCCTAGCGTAAACTGCTAGGGCAGCGACCCAGGGCAGGGCCATCGAAAGCTCAGCGAGGGAGAGCGCAACGACAAGGGCCGCGGGGGAGTGGGGCGAGGCGAGCAACCGGCCTAGCGTGCCCAGATAAGCTTCCTCCAGAAAGAAGTTGGCCATCCTTGCCAGCAAGTGCGCGGCGAGATACCAGAGTAAAAATCCGGCTACGTAGGCCGGTCGCGCTGAATACCCCTGGCTGGTATACAGAATGGCGGTAAAGAAAAACACCTTCACTAAAAGTCCAAGCGCATAATCGGTAAAATAGCGCCTCTGAAGGGCAAAGCTGCGTGCCAGAAAAGCGCGAAAAAGGGGAGTCACCGGTACACCTCCAAAAGCCAATTCCGGAGCGTTTCTGGGTCATGGACCCCTTTGGCTGCGAGATCCGAACGAACCGCGATCTCGCGAACTTCACCTCCTTTCAGCACTATGAAACGGTCGGCAACTTCCCAGGCCAAAACCGGGTCGTGCGTGGTAATGAGAACCGTGGGGAGTTCCTTGATACGCGCAATGAGGTCGTTTTGCGATTGGAGATCGAGCCCCAAGGTCGGTTCATCGAGGACATAGGCCGCAGCTTCCTGTATCAGGGTGCTGGCAAGGGCGAGTCGCTGTTTCTGTCCACGCGAGAGGTTCTGGGCCAACCGGTCTCTCGCTTCCCCCAGACCAAACGCGGACAGCAACTCTAAGCCTTTCTCACGGATGGTGCGTTCGGGGACACCCGCGAGCCTGCCGTAAAAAAGCAAGTTCTCCCAGGCTGTCAGGTATCCGTAGAGGTTCTCGGCCTCCTCAAAAAGAAAGCTTAGCCAGCGCCGTTTGCCCGGAGTAGGGCGGCTTCCGAACACCTTAAGCTCGCCGGCATCTGGTTCCACCAACCCAGCGATGATCTTCACCAACGTGGTCTTGCCTGCCCCGTTCGGACCGAGGAGAACTACCCGCTCCCCCGTCCGCAGGAAAAAATCTACTCCCCGGAGGGCAGGTGTCCCCCCGGGGTAGGTTTTCACGACACCTTTAGCTTCAACGACGTACGGCTGCCCCTTCGTTGATGAGACCGCCACGGCCCTCAGTCTTGTAGTAGAGATCCGTCGAAATCGCCGTACTGTAGACAAATCGCTGAAAGGCCCCCAGGAAACCCGTCAGAAGGGCGAGGTATGTGGAGCGTATGGGAACCTCACCGTCATCCACCGCCCGTACCCAAACCCGGGGATCGTGCGCGCTGCTCTCGAGCCGATCCTTGGATTCCCTTAGAGCATCGAGGTAGGGTCCAAAGTACTCCTTGACTTTGGCGAATTGCGCCTGTTCCTTCTTGAAGGTTTCCACGAGGTTTTGTGCTTTGATCGCACTGGCCATTTCATCAAAGAGAACTGTGTTCAAATCAAGTAGCACCTTTCCTGAAAGCTCTTTGCGAAGCACATCAGGTTCGAGCTTTGGAGCCAGCGGGTTACCCGGATATTTCTCAATAGCGATGTCTTCGAGCATCATGGTGTAAGCAGCATCAATGTCGCGCAAGCGCTGCTTTGCGGTTGCCGCAAGGTCCAGGCTCTGGTTGTGGTGAGAAAGTGCCTCGTCGTACGAACCGTTAAATGCTGCAATGATGGCTTCCTCATATGCGGTGTTCGCAGCGAGAAGGGTTTCAAGCGTCATACCAACGACCCGACTCACACGAGCTGCGGAAGAAACGAGCATTATCTTTTTGGTCGGTTTGTGATTGATTCCACCCATACCCTAACTGTTGCTCTCCAACATGAGAATTTGGTGAGCCATGGAAGGGGGCGCGGGTGCGGCTTCCCGGTGAGGCCCCTTGTGGTGCGCTTCATGGCCCGGAGGCCCCACCTCCTCCCCGCCTCCTGGGGCTTGGTCCTGGTCCTGGGGGTGGTGGAGCGGGGGAGGCTTTTGGGGGAGGCGGTCCTGCGCCTGCCTCTTCCTCCCTCGGAGCTCCCCGGGGCCCCCTCTCCCGGCCTCTAAGGGCCCTAGAAGGCCGCCCCCTCGAGGGCCAAGGGGAAGTAGCCCCCCACCCCTTCCCCGGCCTTCCAGGGGCCTTCCAGGCGGCTTGAGGGGCAAACAGAAAACCCCGGCTGAGGTGTCAGCCGGGGGTGGGGGATAAGGGTGTCCCCCTGTAAGGGTGGGCTTCTCGCCCTGAGATTCGTGTCCTTCCGGGCCCGCAGGCCCTTCCGGCCACCGCCCGGGAACCCCCCGCGGGGAGCTCCGGGCTTCCCATCTCCCGGTTTCTGGGCCCGGGAACGCCCCCTCCTGTACGGCCGGAGGACGCCGTGGCTGGCCCGTTTGGCCGGCCTTCGCCGCCACGGTTAGGCCCGTGGCCACCACCGCGTTGAGGCCCGCGGCTAGCCGGCACTCTGGCAGTTCCCTTCCCCCCCTGTGAGGCCGGGGGACCACGGCGACTCCCGCTGCGCCCTCTCGGGGCGACCTTCTCGGCCAGGCCGACCTCCCGGTCAACCCCTTCTCGGCCCTGTCGCCCCCTGGCGTTTTGGGACGCCGCCTGGCGGTCGCCGCCACGGATAGGCCCGTGGCCGCCACGCCCACCTCCTCGCCAGGATCCGCCTCCTCCCGGAGGCCTCCCCTGGGGGAGGCCAAGCGCCTTTTCCTGCGACACCTGAGGCTTCACGCCCCAGAACTTCCGAGTCCCTCGGGTACTCCACCTTCCCCTCGGGATCCCTCTCCCGGTTGTCGGGGCAGGGGTTGCCCCCCGCCCCCGAAGCGGTGCCGAGGCCCCCTGGGGTGGAAGCCCCAGGGTAAGCCGGTCTGCCCTTTCCTAGGCCCTTAGGCCAGGTTCCACCACGGCGGGTACGGGGCCCCCACCGCAGCTTCCCCCCTCGTACTCGGGCAGTCTCCCCCTCTCGCGCGCCGGGTTTTCGCCGCCGCCTCGGGAGGCCTGGCCTCCGTACGCCGCACGGCTACTCCCCACGGCTCACCTGTCCCCCTTCGTCCCTGCTGCCACAGGTCCGGGGTCCAGGCCGAGAGGTTCCCCCGTTAGACCGCGGTACCTGCCACCTTCCCGCCTTCGCTATGCCCTGGCCGCTTGCGTGGCCCTTTCCCCCTACGAGGTTCCGGAGCTCGGGGTACTCCGGGCACGGCCAGGACTTCACGGACCCCAGGCGGGGGGCTCGGAGCAGAGGGGGAGTCGCACCCCCCCCGTTACAGGCCTAGCTATCGTGCGCCCCAGGTTATCCGGTGCGGGTCTCCCCTCCCGTTTTCCCTGGTCAGCGGGGCCTCCAGTCTCCCTCAGCCCCCTGGTGCCTCGCGGCACCCTCAGCACCGGCCTGCTCCGCACACGTGATGGGGCTATGGGTTCACCCCATCCCGTGGCCCGGACTTTCACCGGGTTTCCCGCGGTCAGCCCTGGGGGTTTTGACCCCCCAGGACCCTTTCCGGGTCGCCCAATCTCGCCCCCGATCCCTCGGGGTATGTGGATTGCGGTCGAACCGGAGGCTGTGCCCCCGGAGCGCCGCGTTGAGTGCGGGGCAAGCCCCCATTTCCTGAGGCACCCCGCTTCCCCGGCGTTCGCCATCGGAGTGGCAGCTCCTAGGCTACTTGTCCGGCCCCGGCACCACCCGGGTTAGGGTTCACCACCAGCCTACGCGGCCCCCCCGCCCCAGGTCAAGCGGGTTGCCCAAAGGAACCTCACTAAGGGCCCGGGAACGCCCCGGAACGCGTGAAAAAAAGCGTAATCTCTTGATAAACCCTTACCCCCCGCGCTACTCTGCACCTCAGAGGAGGCTTTTATGTCCACCTTGTCCCGCCTGGAGAAGAGGCTGAAGGAGAAAGCCCGCTCCCGCCTCGAGGAGCGCCTCACCCTGCGCCTGGATCCCGCCACCCATAGCGCTCTGGAAGCCCTCGCCAGGGAGCACGGTATGACGCTTTCCGAGCTCGCCCGAGAGGCCCTGACGATGCTTGCGGAGGAGTACCGAGCTAGGGCGACAAAAGAGAAGGCGCAAGAGCCGCCTAACGAGCAACCTGAAGAGCCTTCCGACACGCCCCCCTCCGACACGCCCCCCCTCTTCTCCGGGGCCGCCCAGGAGTAGACCGCCATGACCGACCCCGAGGACTACCCCCTCCTCAGGAGCCAGTCCGCCCTCCTGGCCCAGGCCCTGCGCCTGGTGAGCCGGGACGGGTACACCTGGTGGCAGGTCCAGATGGTCCCCGTGGAGAAAATCTTGGCCGCCGTGAAGAAGCTGGACAGCCGGTACGCGGTCCTCATCGGCCCCAAGGCCAGGGCCATCAGGAAGGAGGCCCGCCTGCCCGTGGCCCACCTCCTCCTGGCCCCGGTGAGCGTGATGCCCCCGGAGAACCCTCCTCCCACCTGGCCCCTCATGCTCCTGGCCCCGCACCCCCTCCCCGGGGAGGGGATGCGGCGGGTGGAGGCCTCCCTCGAACCCAAGCGCCCCCTCTACTGGGTGGCCTGGCGGGAGGGGGAGTGGAAGCCCACGTACGTCCTGCGGAAGGACCAGCGGGGGCGGTGGACCTGGTTCCTGGAGCCCTCCTTCCACCGGGCCCTCCTGGAGGAGGCCCTGGCCTACGCCGCCGAGGGGGACTGGAGGGCCCTCGTGGGCCACATGAAGGCCCTGGGGAACCTGCCCATGTTCAGCGGGGTGTGGAGCCAGGTCCAGGAGATCCGCCGCAGGGTGCAGAAGCTCTGGGGGGACCGGCACCTGCGGGATCCCTCGGGCCAATGGAAGGCCCCGCCCTGGCGGAAGGCCGTGGAGGAGTGGCCCAAGGCCCCCCTCTCCCCCATCGGGATGCGCCTCTACCCCGAGGAGCCTCCCCGGACCCTCGGGGAGTGGTGGGAGGCCCACCGGAAGGGGGGCGGAGGGTGATCCGGCGCCTCGCCGGGGTCCTCTGGGCCCTGGCCCAGACTCTCCCCGACCCCGAGCGGGACCCCGACCTGGGGCCCTTCTGCACCTACCTGCGCCAGCGGTACGGCCGCCATCCCCTCGCCCTCTCCCCCAAGGAGTGGGAGGAGGGCCTCCTGGACCTCATCGCCGAGACCATCGCCGAGGGGTGGGACCGGTACGGGGCCCCCTCGGCCGCCCGGGATCCCGAGGGGGAGGGGTACATCGCCAGCGCCGAGGGGCCGGGAGGGCCCATCCTCGTCCGGGCCCCCACGAAGCGTGAGGCCTACCAGGAGGCCCGCCGGGAGTGGATCCGCAGGCTCCTGGGGTGAGCGCCCTATGCCGGCCGGCGAAACTCATGGACCGGCCGGTATCATGCAAAACTCATGGACCGGCCGGTATCATGCAAAAAGAAGCCCCGGCCAGTTAGGCCGAGACCTCCCCGCCAGGAGGCCTCCATCCTAACCCGGCCGGGAGGAAGGAGGCAAGAGTGGAAACTCCAATCCGGCCGGGAAGCTTTCATAACGAGGAAGCCCGTAAAACCCTTGCCAGCATCCTGAACCTCCTCCAGAAGGACCGCGCCCTGGGGGAGAGGGCCTTGCGCCTTTGGGCCGCCATGCACGGCCTGGACCCCGAGGAGGCCCTGGCCCTGGCGCGGTCTGGGAAGACGGAGGCCCCCACCTCTCAGGAGGCCCCCCCTTCCCCGGCCCCGGAGGCCCCGTACACCCCCCCTTCCGGGAGCGCCGTCCAGGAGGGCACTTTTGCCGTGCAACATTCAGTTTCTACTCCCCCAAAGGTGGACCACCTTGAATTTCCCCTCGAGGCGGCTGGCGGGCGTTGTCCCCCCTCCGGCTTTACGCCGGGGCGTTGGGACAATGAATGTTGCACGGCAACCCCAAAGCCGATGATGACCGTCCAAGACGGAGAAAACCGCGCCCTGGCCTGGGTCAGGCGCCTCCTCCAGCAGACCCTGGCCGAGACCCCCGAGGACGACCCCAGGCATCAGGCCCTCCAGGACCTCCTGGCCCTGGCCGAGGAGAAGGGCCTCGAGGCAGGCCCCCTCCGCCTCCTCCTCCTCCTCGCCGCCCTGGGCCGCCGCTACCTCCGGGAGAGGTTTGGCCCCAAGGCCGCCAGGAAGGCCGGCCAGGCCGTCTTCCACCTCCCCGTGGACCTCGTGGCCTCCTTCCTCGGGGTGCACCGCACCACCGTCTGGCGCTGGGCGGCCCCCCTGGAGGAGGCCGGCCTCATCCGGAGCAAGACCCACGTGGCCACGGCGGTGCGGGGCGGGGAGGCGCAGAACCTCAACACCGGCACCGTCTGGGCCGTGCGCCTTAAGCCCGGGCGGGCCCGCTTTGAGCACGGGGACCTCACCCACCCTTGGCGGGACATGGCCAAGGACCTGGAGGAGGGCAGGACCGCCTTCCGGGTCATCTACCCCAAGGGCAAGCGGCGAAAGAAGGGGGACCAGACGGAGCGCTTACGCCCCGAGCGGGTCTCCCTGGAGCTCCTGGTCAAGTGGACCCTGGGGATCCGGGAGGTGCCCGCCCTGGACTTTCTGCGGCCCGCCCCCACGGAGAACCCCACCATAGAGGCCGCCTTCCTCCTGGCGGAGATGGAGGCCCAGGACCGGCCCACTGTCATCGACCTCCTCTCCGAGCGCATGGCCCACGAGCTGGGCGACCCCCACTCCCGGCGCTTCTACGCGGGCCTCCTCTGGAAGGTGGTGGAGGGGAAGCTCAGCCCCCACGCCCTGGTGCACGCCTACCACCGGGCCCGGGCGGCCGTGCGGGAGGGGTACGCCAGACGAGGCGGGGCCTTCCTGCAACACCTCCTCGAGGCGGCGGCCTAGGCCCCCTACCTGGGCCCTTTCGAGAAGGCGAAAAGCAGTGCGGATCCCGGCGCAGGCAGGAGGCCGAGGAGAAGCTCACGGAGGCCCTGAAGCGCCTGCAGAGCCGGAACGAGGCCATCACCGCCCGGGCCCTAGCCAGGGAAGCGGGGGTGAGCCCCACCACGGCCGCCAACTGGCTCAAGCGGATGCGGGGACAGGGTTGAGTGCGGATGACTCAAGGGCCCCCCCAAAAATCGGGGTTTTCGCCGTCCAGCACGTGGCGGAGTGGTGTCCACAAGCTGGTGGCTATCAGAGTATACAGGCGGGGGTGCGGGGGGTGCGCCCCCCCCCGGCCCCGAAGGGGCCGTATAAGCAAGCTGAGATAGTCCCCGTAGCGTAGCTAACGGCTAAAGTCCCCCCTCTTTTTCCGCAAACTGCAAAAATTCCCTTTTCCTTTGGGTAGATAACCCGAGATCCGAGAAAAAGTGAGATACCTCACATATTTACCCCGCCCGCACGCGATTTTCATCGTCCAGGACGACAAAAACCTCGGTTTCCCCCTCGAGGACCGCCCCTAAAACGGCTTTTAAGGCGGGGGGTGGACGGGGGGCACCCCCTTTACCCCTCCCCCCGCTCCCCGGCCTTCTAGGGGTCTTAGGACGGGCCAGGGACCCCTTCCCGGGGGAGGGTGGGACCCGGAGAAGAGGGAGGCCGGGCCTCTACTCGGGGCGGCGGGGGAACCCCCGCATAAACCCCACACTCCTTGAGGCCTAGGATCCCGGGCCTTTCCCCAGCATAATCTTGCCGCGATCCTGGGGCTTTCCCCGCAAGCCTATGCACCCGGCCCCCGGTTTTCCGGCTTCCTGACGGCCTTTCTTGCGCGAAAGGTGGCTTTCGTGCACCTACCCCCCTGGAAGGGCCTGAGCGGGCTTTTGAGGCGGGGGGGGAGAGGGGGTCAAGGGGGAATAGCCCCCTCCCCCACCCCCGGCCTTCTAGGGGCCTTAGGGCGGGCCGTGGGCCCCTCGGGGGTGCGGTGTGGCCTCACCGAGAATCTCATGGAGAGGTGCGGCGGGGAACGAAGATGCGGGACCAAAAGCCCGGGCCTTTTCCGAGGAACCGTAGAAGTGCAAGTTTCAGCTGGCTTTCTCGCAGAGGACAGCGCCAGAAGTTTCTAATAATCGAGGAGCCGGCCGCTGCGCCTTCCCCAGCTATAACTGTGGGCAAATGCCACGCCGCCAACCAACACCCAAAACACGGTTACAGCCAGTAGCGGCCCGAACCCCTCTCCTAGAAAAACCCTAACCGCCCATTCCAAGGGATTCAGCGTGTTCAATGTGCGTAAGGCTAAGGGTAACTTTTCCCCTGGCACGAAGAACCCGGAAAAAAGGAGAAGATAAAAGGTGAGCATCTCGGTAAAGCTCCCCACTTGCTTGTAGCGCAGTGAGGCTGCGAGCAACGAAAGGCCGAGCCCCCAAACGCCTGTCAGCGCCAGCAAGCTGGCGGCCAGCGCTTCCGGCCCGAGGCCAGCCAGCGAAACACCGCTCAGCCTAGCGTAAACTGCTAGGGCAGCGACCCAGGGCAGGGCCATCGAAAGCTCAGCGAGGGAGAGCGCAACGACAAGGGCCGCGGGGGAGTGGGGCGAGGCGAGCAACCGGCCTAGCGTGCCCAGATAAGCTTCCTCCAGAAAGAAGTTGGCCATCCTTGCCAGCAAGTGCGCGGCGAGATACCAGAGTAAAAATCCGGCTACGTAGGCCGGTCGCGCTGAATACCCCTGGCTGGTATACAGAATGGCGGTAAAGAAAAACACCTTCACTAAAAGTCCAAGCGCATAATCGGTAAAATAGCGCCTCTGAAGGGCAAAGCTGCGTGCCAGAAAAGCGCGAAAAAGGGGAGTCACCGGTACACCTCCAAAAGCCAATTCCGGAGCGTTTCTGGGTCATGGACCCCTTTGGCTGCGAGATCCGAACGAACCGCGATCTCGCGAACTTCACCTCCTTTCAGCACTATGAAACGGTCGGCAACTTCCCAGGCCAAAACCGGGTCGTGCGTGGTAATGAGAACCGTGGGGAGTTCCTTGATACGCGCAATGAGGTCGTTTTGCGATTGGAGATCGAGCCCCAAGGTCGGTTCATCGAGGACATAGGCCGCAGCTTCCTGTATCAGGGTGCTGGCAAGGGCGAGTCGCTGTTTCTGTCCACGCGAGAGGTTCTGGGCCAACCGGTCTCTCGCTTCCCCCAGACCAAACGCGGACAGCAACTCTAAGCCTTTCTCACGGATGGTGCGTTCGGGGACACCCGCGAGCCTGCCGTAAAAAAGCAAGTTCTCCCAGGCTGTCAGGTATCCGTAGAGGTTCTCGGCCTCCTCAAAAAGAAAGCTTAGCCAGCGCCGTTTGCCCGGAGTAGGGCGGCTTCCGAACACCTTAAGCTCGCCGGCATCTGGTTCCACCAACCCAGCGATGATCTTCACCAACGTGGTCTTGCCTGCCCCGTTCGGACCGAGGAGAACTACCCGCTCCCCCGTCCGCAGGAAAAAATCTACTCCCCGGAGGGCAGGTGTCCCCCCGGGGTAGGTTTTCACGACACCTTTAGCTTCAACGACGTACGGCTGCCCCTTCGTTGATGAGACCGCCACGGCCCTCAGTCTTGTAGTAGAGATCCGTCGAAATCGCCGTACTGTAGACAAATCGCTGAAAGGCCCCCAGGAAACCCGTCAGAAGGGCGAGGTATGTGGAGCGTATGGGAACCTCACCGTCATCCACCGCCCGTACCCAAACCCGGGGATCGTGCGCGCTGCTCTCGAGCCGATCCTTGGATTCCCTTAGAGCATCGAGGTAGGGTCCAAAGTACTCCTTGACTTTGGCGAATTGCGCCTGTTCCTTCTTGAAGGTTTCCACGAGGTTTTGTGCTTTGATCGCACTGGCCATTTCATCAAAGAGAACTGTGTTCAAATCAAGTAGCACCTTTCCTGAAAGCTCTTTGCGAAGCACATCAGGTTCGAGCTTTGGAGCCAGCGGGTTACCCGGATATTTCTCAATAGCGATGTCTTCGAGCATCATGGTGTAAGCAGCATCAATGTCGCGCAAGCGCTGCTTTGCGGTTGCCGCAAGGTCCAGGCTCTGGTTGTGGTGAGAAAGTGCCTCGTCGTACGAACCGTTAAATGCTGCAATGATGGCTTCCTCATATGCGGTGTTCGCAGCGAGAAGGGTTTCAAGCGTCATACCAACGACCCGACTCACACGAGCTGCGGAAGAAACGAGCATTATCTTTTTGGTCGGTTTGTGATTGATTCCACCCATACCCTAACTGTTGCTCTCCAACATGAGAATTTGGTGAGCCATGGAAGGGGGCGCGGGTGCGGCTTCCCGGTGAGGCCCCTTGTGGTGCGCTTCATGGCCCGGAGGCCCCACCTCCTCCCCGCCTCCTGGGGCTTGGTCCTGGTCCTGGGGGTGGTGGAGCGGGGGAGGCTTTTGGGGGAGGCGGTCCTGCGCCTGCCTCTTCCTCCCTCGGAGCTCCCCGGGGCCCCCTCTCCCGGCCTCTAAGGGCCCTAGAAGGCCGCCCCCTCGAGGGCCAAGGGGAAGTAGCCCCCCACCCCTTCCCCGGCCTTCCAGGGGCCTTCCAGGCGGCTTGAGGGGCAAACAGAAAACCCCGGCTGAGGTGTCAGCCGGGGGTGGGGGATAAGGGTGTCCCCCTGTAAGGGTGGGCTTCTCGCCCTGAGATTCGTGTCCTTCCGGGCCCGCAGGCCCTTCCGGCCACCGCCCGGGAACCCCCCGCGGGGAGCTCCGGGCTTCCCATCTCCCGGTTTCTGGGCCCGGGAACGCCCCCTCCTGTACGGCCGGAGGACGCCGTGGCTGGCCCGTTTGGCCGGCCTTCGCCGCCACGGTTAGGCCCGTGGCCACCACCGCGTTGAGGCCCGCGGCTAGCCGGCACTCTGGCAGTTCCCTTCCCCCCCTGTGAGGCCGGGGGACCACGGCGACTCCCGCTGCGCCCTCTCGGGGCGACCTTCTCGGCCAGGCCGACCTCCCGGTCAACCCCTTCTCGGCCCTGTCGCCCCCTGGCGTTTTGGGACGCCGCCTGGCGGTCGCCGCCACGGATAGGCCCGTGGCCGCCACGCCCACCTCCTCGCCAGGATCCGCCTCCTCCCGGAGGCCTCCCCTGGGGGAGGCCAAGCGCCTTTTCCTGCGACACCTGAGGCTTCACGCCCCAGAACTTCCGAGTCCCTCGGGTACTCCACCTTCCCCTCGGGATCCCTCTCCCGGTTGTCGGGGCAGGGGTTGCCCCCCGCCCCCGAAGCGGTGCCGAGGCCCCCTGGGGTGGAAGCCCCAGGGTAAGCCGGTCTGCCCTTTCCTAGGCCCTTAGGCCAGGTTCCACCACGGCGGGTACGGGGCCCCCACCGCAGCTTCCCCCCTCGTACTCGGGCAGTCTCCCCCTCTCGCGCGCCGGGTTTTCGCCGCCGCCTCGGGAGGCCTGGCCTCCGTACGCCGCACGGCTACTCCCCACGGCTCACCTGTCCCCCTTCGTCCCTGCTGCCACAGGTCCGGGGTCCAGGCCGAGAGGTTCCCCCGTTAGACCGCGGTACCTGCCACCTTCCCGCCTTCGCTATGCCCTGGCCGCTTGCGTGGCCCTTTCCCCCTACGAGGTTCCGGAGCTCGGGGTACTCCGGGCACGGCCAGGACTTCACGGACCCCAGGCGGGGGGCTCGGAGCAGAGGGGGAGTCGCACCCCCCCCGTTACAGGCCTAGCTATCGTGCGCCCCAGGTTATCCGGTGCGGGTCTCCCCTCCCGTTTTCCCTGGTCAGCGGGGCCTCCAGTCTCCCTCAGCCCCCTGGTGCCTCGCGGCACCCTCAGCACCGGCCTGCTCCGCACACGTGATGGGGCTATGGGTTCACCCCATCCCGTGGCCCGGACTTTCACCGGGTTTCCCGCGGTCAGCCCTGGGGGTTTTGACCCCCCAGGACCCTTTCCGGGTCGCCCAATCTCGCCCCCGATCCCTCGGGGTATGTGGATTGCGGTCGAACCGGAGGCTGTGCCCCCGGAGCGCCGCGTTGAGTGCGGGGCAAGCCCCCATTTCCTGAGGCACCCCGCTTCCCCGGCGTTCGCCATCGGAGTGGCAGCTCCTAGGCTACTTGTCCGGCCCCGGCACCACCCGGGTTAGGGTTCACCACCAGCCTACGCGGCCCCCCCGCCCCAGGTCAAGCGGGTTGCCCAAAGGAACCTCATTAGGCTTGCCCGCCCGCCCGGAACTGCGTGCGGGCATGGGCCTTTTTGTTTTTTGTGGCCTTTTTGTTTTTTGTCCCCCCCTTCCCCCGGGGACTACATTCCTTCGTGTGCTACCTCATAGCTCCACTCCGGCCATCCTGAGCAAGACCCGGCTCCGAATGAGGTTGTGGACCAAGAGGATCAGGTTTACCCGGGCCGCCAGGCCCCAAAAGGACCGAGCTTCTATACGGTGAAGGCCCAAAGATCGCACCATCACACTGAAACGCGTCTCAATCCAGTTCCTGACCCTCCCCATCCAACCTTTCCACCCGGTCTCCACCACCCTCCCGCCCCTGACCCGATAGGGTGGGGTCTTGACCCCCTGGACCCAGCGAAAACCCCGGTCCCCCAAGACCGCGGGGAGGCCCGCCAAAAGTTCCCTTCCCCAAGTCTCCCGGGCGTTGCCGGGAAGGAGGGCCCAGCGAAAGAATAGGCCCCGCTCGTTCATCACCGGCATCAGCACGTAACCGCCGAACGCGCCCAGGGGCCCCACGCCTACGGCGGCTTCGGGAAGGGAGAGACCGTGGACCCTGTGGCCGTGGGCCAGGGGGATGGGTTTGAGGTCCACCACCTGCAGAAGGCCTTGTCCCCCGGAAAGCCTTATGGCCAGGTGAGCCAACAACCCCTGGGCCTTTTGAAGGACCCGATAAAAGCGGGAGAGGTGAGGCAGGGAGGGGAAGTAGGCCTTCAGGGTGGTCTTGGCGGCCAGGTAGCCTTTGGCCAGGTCCTGGCCCTGCAACAAGAGAAAAATGGCCAGGGTCAGGAGTTCAGCCAGGGTGGCTTTCTGGTGCCTTTGTTTTGGGGGGAGCTTGAAGCCTTGAGCCTGCAGGGCCTTGAGCTCGTCGTCCACCCAGACGTAGATGGCCACGAGGAGGGTTTCTGCGTCAAGATAGTAGAGGGGGTGCTCACGATCTTGCCGCATGGCACCCCCTCTTTTTTCACATCCTGAGGGTCCAGATCAAGTAGCACACGAAGGCATTTGCTTGTGAGACCGGAGGACTACCCCCTTTACCGAAGCCAGTCGGCGGTCCTGGCCGCCATCCTGCGCCTGGTGAGCCGGGACGGGTACGTGTGGCACCACGTGCAGACCGCCCCGGAGGAGCGGATCCTGGCGGTGATGGCGAAGCTCCACGACCGCTACCGCGTCCTCATGGACCCCCAGGCCCGGCACCTGAGGCGGGAGGCTGGGCTTCCCCTGGCCCAGGTCATCTTGGGGCCGGAGCCCAAGGGGGGGAGGTGGCCCCTGGTGCTGCTTTCGGACCGCGACCTCGAGGACGAGCCCATGCGCCGGGTGGACCAGACCCCCCTGCGGTGGGTTGCCTGGCGAGGAGAGGCCTGGCGGCCCACCTACGAGCTCTACCGGGAGGAGGGGGGCCGGTGGACCTGGCGCCTGGTGCCCGAGTTTTACCGGGAGCTCCTGGAGGAGGCCCTGCACCACGCCCACCGGGGGGACTGGCCCCGCCTGGTGGGGCACCTGAAGGGGCTGGGCCACCTGCCCATGTACCGGGGCATTTGGGCTCAGCTCCAGGAGATCCGCCGGAGGGTGCAGGCCCTCTGGGGGGACCGGCACCTGCGGGACCCTGGTGGGCAATGGAAGGCCCCCCCATGGCGGAAGGCCGTGGAGGAGTGGCCCACACGCCCTCTCTCCCCCATCGGGATGCGCCTCTTCGTGGAGGAGGGGGAGGACCGCCCCCGGACCCTGGGGGAGTGGCTGGAGAGGAGGCGGGGATGAGGCGGCAGGACGCCCTCCACGCCCTAGGTCGGTTGCTGACGAACTACTGGCCCCTGGCGGACGAGGTGGGACTTGGGGACCTCCTGCGGCCCTACCTCCCAGACAAACCCGCCTGGACGGAGGAGGACATGACCGAAGCCCTGGCCCGCCTCCTGGCGGACGTGGTGGCGGAGGGCTGGGACCGCCACGGGGCCCCGGGCGTGGCCCGCCACCCCACGGAGGAGGGCCGCTTCGTGGCCTCCTTTGAGGGCCCCGGAGGCCCCTACACCGTGGAGGCCTCCAGCAAGCGGGAGGCTTACCGGGAGGCCCGCAGGGAGTGGGTGTACCGCCTCCTCACCCGGTCGTGAAGCTTCACCGGGAAATCGTACTGGAGGGGGGTCCATTACGGAATGAAGGGGGTGGGGAAGCGTAATGAACCCCGGAGAAAATACTTTTCCCGATTACCTTACGAAACGGAGGTGACCATGCCGCGCACACCCAGCGTGACCCTGGCGGACGTGAAGCACGCCCTGGCGGAACTTGGCCTCTCCCCCGAGGAGGCGGGGGCCCAGGCCCTGCGGCAGCACCTGGGGCGGGGAAGCCTCAGCACCCTGCAGCGCTACCTGGAGCTCCTGCGGGCGGAGGGAGCCCGGGAGCGTTCCCTGAGCAGCGCCATCGAGGGGACCCTGCGGACCCTGGCCCCGGCCCTCAAGGCCCTGGCGGTGCAGGCGGCCCAGGGGCTTTACGAGCGGTCCTTGGCGGAGACCCTGCGGGCTTTGGAGGAGCGGGAGGCCCTCTTGGAGGAGCAGGAAGGCCTATTGGAGACCCTCAAGGGAGAGCTTGAGGCCACCCGGGAGAGGTTGGAGGGACAGGAGAAGGAGCTTGGGGAGGTCTTGGCCCGGGAGGAGGAGCTGAAGGCGGTCCTGGCGGAGCGGGAGGAGCGGATCCGGGCCCTGGAGCTGCAGGTGGTGGAGTTGGAGGGGCGGGTGCGGGAGCTGGAGGCGGTGCGGGAGGCCCTTTCCCAGCGGGTGCACGCCCTGGTGCACGAGCTGGCCACCCTGCAGGCGGCGGTGGGACGGGGGGCCCAGGGGCAGGCGTAGGGCTTCCCTACCCCTGAGGGGAAGTGGGCCTCTCCATGGCCGGAGCCCCTCAGCGGAAGAGCTCCTCCCCCAAGGGGAGGCCCACCCGGAGCTCCAGGTTCACCCCCCGGGCGAAGGGCACCGCCTTCCCTTCCACCAGGGCCCAGGTCTCGGAGCGCAGGGGGTAGCGCACCCCCTCCACCTCCCGGAACTCCCGGTAGAGGAGGAGGGCCTCCGCCCCCAGGACGGGGGAGAAGTATCCCTCCCCCACCACCCGCCCCTCCCACACCAGGATCCGCCCCACGAAGGGCCGGGCCTCCAGCACCCCCTTGGGCAGGCAAAGGTGCTCCCGCCGCTCCACCCGGTAGGCCAGGGCCCGCTCCCCACCGGGGAGATCCACCTCCCCCTCCCGCTCCACCCGGGCGTAGGGGAAGAGGGCCCCCAGGGCCCCCGTCTGCCAGACGAAGAGGACCTCCAGGAGGAGGCGGTCGTCCAGGGGGAGGGTGCGCCCCTCCGGGGTGCGGAGGAACTGGCGCTCAGGGGTGTAGACCAGGACCGCCCTGGGGGCCTCCCGGGAGGGGGCCACCTCCAGGCGGAGGCGGCAGGCCTTGGGGTCAGCGTAGGACCAGGTGAGGAGGCTCTCCGCCTCCTGGCCCTCGGGGGTGAGGTAGACCGTCTGGTCCAGGACAAAGAAGGGCTTGGCCCATGCCCCGAAGGTGCGGAGGAGGGCCTGCTGGAGCTCGGCCTCAGGCCCTTGGGCCAGGGCCAGGCCCAAGGCCAGAAGGAGGGCAAACAGGCGCCTCATGCCCCCAGGGTAGCACGGGGAAAACCCTCTCCAAAGGCCCCTCCTCTTGACCTAGCCCTAACACAACCGGGAACCTGAACCCGGACAAACACATGTGAGACTCTGGGCTGGGATAAAAAGAGGGGGACCGACTCCGGAAGGAGGCCCCCCGAGTGCAGCTTACCACGGTTGGCAAAGCGATCTGGCGAGGAGCGAGGAAGGCCCAGGAGCTGGAGATGGCGGGGGCCGGCGACCCCCTGGTCCAGGAACGGCTGCGCAAGCTCAAGCAGGTGGAGGCGTTCAGGAAGCACGGGGTGAGCTGGCCCGAGATCCAGGAGCTTTTGGGGATCAGCCGGGCCACCTATTACCGCTGGCGGAAACGCCTCAAGGAAGAGGGCCTTGCCGGTCTTAAGCCTCGGTCAAGACGTCCTCAGCGCTTGCGGAGGAGGATTTACTGGTCTTCCGATCTGCTGATCCGGGTGGAAGCCCTAAGGAAGGAGAACCCCACCTGGGGCCGCTGGCCGATTTGGCTGACCCTAAGGAAGGAGGGCTTTGCGGTGAGCGAGCGCACCGTGGGCCGCATCCTCGCCCATCTGGAAGCCAGGGGGCGGGTGGAAAGGGTGGCCGCCTTCCTGGCCCGGGCGAGGCGGGGCAAGGGGAGGCCAAGACCCCAGAGGCCCTACGCCCAGAGGAAGCCCCGGGGATACGAGGCCAGGGCGCCCGGGGACCTGGTGCAGTTGGACACCCTCACCGTGACCCTAGGGCCCGGGGAGGTGGTCAAGCACTTCTCGGCCCTGGACCTGGTCACGCGCTTCTCCCTGGCCCAGGTGCACACCAGGGCCACGGCCAACCTGGCGGCGGGATTCCTCTCCGCCCTCGTGACCAAGGCCCCCTTCCCCATCCGGGCCGTCCAGGTGGACGGGGGGAGCGAGTTCATGGCCGAGTTTGAGGAAGCCTGCCGGAGCCTGGGAATCCGGCTCTTTGTGCTGCCCCCACGGAGCCCGAAGCTCAACGGGCACGTGGAGCGGATGCAGCGCACCTTCCGCGACGAGTTTTATACCCTGCCCTTGCCAAGGGGGCTTGTGCGCCTGCAGGCCGAGCTGGACGCTTATCTGGCGTACTACAACCACCGCAGGCCCCACATGGCCCTGGGGGGGCTGGCGCCCCTGGAGTTCTTGGCTAAAATGCAAGCGGAGTCGGTCCCCCAGTCTCAGATGCCTTCGTGTGCTACCTCATAGCTCCCCCCTAGCCATTTTCAAGAGCACCCGGCTACGGATGAGGTTGTGGACCAGCAGGATGAGGTTCACCCGGGCCACTAGACCCCAGTAGGACCGAACCTCTATCCGGTGAAGCCCCAAAGAGCGTACCATCACGCTAAACCGGGTCTCGATCCAGTTGCGTACCCTCCCCATCCACTCTCTCCACCCCGTCTCCACCACCTTTCCTCCCCTAAGCCGGTAGGAAGGTGTCTTGACCCCCTGGACCCAGCGGGTCACGCGTCAGCGTATCTTGTACCCCCGGTCACCAAGGACCGCGGGCAAACCCTCCAGAAGCTCCCCTGCCCAGGTCTCCCGGGCATTCCCGGGAAGAAGAGTCCAACGAAAGAAGAGGCCCCGCTCGTTCATCACCGGCACAAGGACGTACCCGCCAAAGGCTCCCAGGGGACCCACCCCCACCGCGGCCTCAGGAAGAGAGAGGCCGTGGATACGGTGACCGTGGGCCAGGGGGATGGGCTTGAGGTCTACCACCTGGAGCAGGCCTTGTCCCCCGGAGAGCTTTAAGGCGAGGTGGGCCAGCAGCCCATGAGCCTTCTGGAGGATCCGGTAGAAACGGGAGAGGTGGGGGAGGGAGGGGAAGTAAGCCTTCAGGGTAGTCTTGGCCGCGAGGTAGCCTTTGGCGAGGTCCTGGCCCTGGCTGCTTCCCCGTAGGGGAACATCTTGCGGAGGAGGAAGATGGCGAGGGCCAGGAGTTCGGCCAGGGTGGCCTTTTGGTGCTTTTGCTTTTTGGGGAGCTTGAAACCTTGAGCGACGAGGGCTTTGAGTTCGTCATCCACCCAAATGTAGGTAGCCACGATGAGGGTCTCTGCGTCAAGATGGTAGAGGGGGTGCTCACGGTCTTGTGGCATAGCACCCCCTCTTTTTTCACACCCTGGGGGGACAGATCAAGTAGCACACGAAGGGATGTATTGACCGATTACAGACAGGACTTTACCCACATCTCCGTTTCGTGGTAAATCTCCCCTTGCGGGCGCAGCCCGTATCTGGTACCGGGGGTGATCCATGGACATGCTCAAGGTGGCCGAGGCCAGGCTCCAGGAGTTCACGGGCCGTTTTGCGAGCGTTTTCCCCCGATAAGCGCCTCCACCGACGGTTTGAAGAGGTGGTGCGGGGCGCCTTGGCCGCAGGCTCAGCCCGGGTGAGCGAGATGGTGGCCTCGCTCCCTTCTCCCCTCCAGAACCGCTTCCACCAGGCCAAAGCCCTTTACCGCTTCCTGTCCAACCCACGGGTGGAGGCAGAAGCCCTCCTTGACCGGGTCTATCAGGAGAGCGCGACTGCCCTGGAGGGTGAGGAGGTTCTGGTCCTCCTGGACCTGAGCCCGGTGGCCAAGCCCTATGCCCGGGCCCTGGAGGGGATAGCCCGGGTGGGGAAGGATAGGCGGCCCGGGTACGAGCTCCTCACCGCCCTGGGGTTGGACCCCGCGGGGCGGCTGGCCCTGGGGTACGCCCACCTGGTGGCCTACGGGGAGAGGGGGTTTGCCAGCCTGCCCAAGGAGGTGGAGGGAGCCATTGAGGCGGCCCGGGAGCGATTGGGGGGCGTGGGCAGGAGGCTGGTGTATGTGGCGGACCGGGGGTTTGACGACCGGAAGGTGTTTGGGCAGGTGCTGGCCCTGGGGGAGGAGTTCGTGGTGCGGGTCTACCGGGACCGGAAGCTTGGGGAGGGGGGTTCTCTGGCGAAGGTGGCTTCTTCCCTGGCCCTTCCCTGTGGGGAGGAGGTGGAGCTGAGGGTAGGGGGCAGGTACCAGCGGGTGCGGCTCCACTTCGGATGGAGGGAGGTGGAGGTGGAGGGGAGGCGGCTCCACCTGGTGGTCTGCCGGGTGCCAGCCCTGGGGCGGCGTGGGGAGTGGTGGCTACTGACCAGCTTGCCGGTGAGGGGGAGGGAGGAGGCGGCGCAGGTGGTGGAGGCGTACCGCAGGCGGTGGGAGGTGGAGCGGTTCTTCCGGCTTTTGAAGACGGGGCTGGGGCTTGAGACCTTCCAGGTGCGGGGGCTTGCCCGGATCCGGAAGGTGGTGGCGGTTTTGCTGGGGCTGGCGGTGTTCCTTTGGGAAGTTGAGCGGTTGGGGGATCCGTTCAAGGGGTTTCTTTTGCAGCTCGGGGGCAAGCTGGGGCTGCCCAGCGAGAGGGATGGTCCGTACCTGCTCCTGAGGGGCCTGGTTCGCCTGCTCAACTATGAAGTCACCCAAGAACTCTTGAAGCAGGCTAAGGGAGGGCGAGGAAGGAGTTTTGGGTAAAGCCCTGTTAGGTTAGGATATGGACTGGACGCCCCGGTCCCTTGTGCTAGAATGCGGGGCTAAGGAGGTGGGAAGAGCGGACACTTTTAGGGCGGCGTAAATGCCAAAAAAGAGGAGCGGGGAGGTGTAATCGGTCAGCACATGTGAGACTGGGGGACCGACCCTCCCTGCATCATAGCCAGGAACTCCAAAGGAGCAAGCCCTCCCAGGGCCCGGTGAGGCCTCCTGCCGTTGTAATAGTTCAGGTAGGCCTCTAACTCCGCCTGAAGCTCGGAGAGTCGCGAAGGTAAAGGCCGGGTGTAAAACTCGTCGCGGAAGGTGCGCTGCATCCGCTCCACGTGCCCGTTGAGCTTAGGACTCCGCGGGGGCAGCACAAAGAGCCGGATCCCCAGGCGCTGGCAGGTTGTCTCAAACTCCGCCATGAACTCGCTCCCCCCGTCCACCTGGATGGCCCGGATGGGGAAAGGAGCCCTGGACACCAGCTCCGCCAGGAACCTCGCCGCCAAGCTGGCCGTGGCCCGGCCATGCACCTGGGCCAGGGAGAAGCGCGTGGCCAGGTCCAGGGCCGAGAAGTGCTTGACCACCTCCCCAGGCCCTAGGGTCACGCTGAGGGTGTCCACCTGCACCAGGTCCCCGGGCGCCTTGGCCTCGTATCCTCGCGGCTTCCTCTGGGCGTAGGGCCTTGGGGGGCTTGGCCTCCCCTTGCCCCGCCTCGCCCGGGCCAGGAAGGAGGCCACGCTTTCCACCCGCCCCCTGGCCTCCAGGTGGGCCAGAATGCGGCCCACGGTGCGCTCGCTGACCGCAAAGCCTCCCTTCCGCAAGCTCAACCAGATCGGCCAGCGGCCCCAGGTGGGGTTGCCCTTCCTCAGCCCCTCAATAGCCAGGAGGATCTCAGGGCTCCAGCGCACCTTCCCCCGCGTACGCTTGGGGCGGCGGGACCTGGGGCGCAGTCCGCTAAGGCCCTCTTCCTTGAGGCGTTTCCGCCAGCGGTAGTAGGTGGCCCGGCTGATGCCCACCACCTCCTGGACCTCCCTCCAGGGCACACCCCGCCGCCTCAAGGTCTCCACCTGCTTGAGCTTCTCCAGGCGCTCTTGTACCTGGGGGTCCCCGGCCCCCGCCGCTTCCAGTTCCTGGGCCTTCCTCGCTCCTCGCCAAATCGCTTTGCCAACCGTGGTAAGCTGCACTTGGGGGACCTCCTTCCGGGGTCGGTCCCCCTCTTTTTATCCTAGCCAGGGCTTCTAGA
>Ga0326762_1000388_pt1 | contig 21192 bp, 22 predicted proteins | sample NORPS_S_FD_207669 | JGI IMG/M metagenome (GOLD analysis project Ga0326762, IMG submission 207669) | Hot spring sediment microbial communities from Norris Geyser Basin, Yellowstone National Park, WY, United States - NOR.PS_S | ecosystem: Environmental > Aquatic > Thermal springs > Near-boiling...
GCCGCTGTAGAGATATCTACGCAACTGCCTGTTACCCCTATACCTCAGCTCTATCCACCCCCCCATGGGTTCTAAGCATTATACTCATTCTCGAGCCCCAATCCTGGTTATCTGAGTAGACCATCTTAACCCTCCTAACCTCTGGCTTTCCTGTGTAAGCTCTACCCTTCTCCAAACGCTATCTAAAGGCTTTAGCCTTTCTAACAGCATCTCTATAGGATCCCTTAATAACCCTTGTTGACATCCATGGATATTGCTTCCTATACATCTCATAGAAAACCTGTGCAGCGTCTCCTGAGAGGCTTTATGATCTAGTGCATACTCAACCGTCTCCTCAATCATAGCTTCTAGCGGTTCTACAATCTCTCCGAGAGCTTCTCTAGCTGGCTTGTTAGCATAATAATCCAGCATAACAGTCTTACGAGGAACCTTGAAAAGCTTTTCCAAGAAATAGATCCCCAGTATATATCAAATATACATAAGTATTCAGAGATATTAAAACCTATAATCGGTTTAGTAATAGCCCTGTAAGGAATATTGCGAAAAGGCCCCATATCTATGTTCCCAGCATTTATAGCTATAGCTATTCACAGATATTTAAACTTATCGACAAATCTGCAACAGCCTAGAAGATGTGAACCACTCAGTTTAGTATCTTATAAATAGATGACAGCTAATCATACCCTAAAGGGCAGGATTCCTCTATCTGGAGTCCCGATGCCTTTCTAAGGTGTTACAATATTACTGATAAATTCAAATACTCTGGCTACTTATAGATACTTAATATGTATATGTTGAGAGCAGTGTTTGGAGTTTGAGTTTCATAGGACTTGGTATCAAATAATATCAAGTCCTATGAAACCTGGGCCTCTGTAAACTTCTGGCTTCTTTGGATGATAAGGTGATACTTAGTGTGCTCTGCATGTGGTTACTCTCGGGATGTGATGATGGTCAGAGCCCCCAGATCCCGGGTAGAAGGCCCATGAGGCTTGGGAGAAGCTGATGAGCCCGGGCCAAGGCATAACCCTGCTAATGGAAATACAAGTATTTCGTAACACCATCAAGTATTGTTAGCGGGGAACGCAGAGTCTTCATACAGGCCTCGGTCTCCGGCACTGATCATCATCGATTCCTGAGAGCATTAATACATGGCGCACTAGGGTAGAGGATAAGAAAGTGGATAGACTGGCAGGCTGAGAAATACGGAGTGCCACTAGCAATAGTAAACCCGAACGGGACGTCATCAAAGTGCCCTAAATGTGATTCCAATGGATTAGAAGAGGTTGGCTATAGAAGGCTTAGATGCCTCAAGAAACTGTTTTGGGTTTCATAAAAGTTTATAAGGGTTGATATATTATTTTATGGGGCGATTTTGCTGAAGTCTAATGAGGTTTGCCAGATCCTTGAGCTTGTCAGGGCATACTCTGTGCCTATAAGGGATGACAGGGTTTGGGGACTGATAACATGGTATGTTAAGACACTTCAGAATGCTATAGATATAATCTGGGATAATATTGAGTGGAGATACAGCTTCCTAGAGCTTGTTAGAAGGGGTGGGAAGCTAACTACTGTTATTAGTTGGAAGGTGAGGATCCCAATAATTCCGAAGGATAGGGCTTTCAAGAAAAGGCTTAGAGAGGAGCTTATGAAGGATAATCCCTACGTTGCACACTGGGTTGATGCTGTTATCAGAACAGCCTACTCGATTATGGAGAATTGGAGGAAGAGATATCTAAGGGGGAGGGCTAGGAAGGTAAAGCCGAGGATTAGGAGGAGATTTGCTAGGTGCAAGATAACGCTTATGAAGATAGATTATCAGGCTAAGACCATAAGGATAACTCTAAAACCAGGGGAATACTTGGCTATATCCTGGAGATCAACATGGTTTGAGCACAGGGTTAGAGGCTGGACTGTGGGCGAGGTTATAATCAAGGACGATAGAGTAGTTATCCCCTTCAAAAGCTCTGAGGAGATCTATGTTAGAAAGGTTATTGGATGGGATAGTAACGAGCTTTCACTGGATGGCTACGAGCCCAGTATAGGCTTTATACATGTAGATCTAAAGCCTCTCCAGAGCATTAAGATCGTATATGAGCGTAAAAAGGCTATAGCACAGAGGAGGGGTAAGAGGGAGCTTTATGAGAAGTATGTTAGAAGGGAGAGAAATAGGGAGAAGGACTTTATAAACAAGCCCTCAGCAGGTCTTAGAATGCTATTCCCAAACACAGTCCATGTTTTCGAGGATCTTGATAAAGAGGATCTCGTTAGCAGGAAGAAAAGGAGGAAGAGGAATGCCAGAACACCGTGGAGGAGGATTCATAGGAGGATGTCAGAGGTAACATTAACAGCTTATGTGGATCCTAGGAACACATCTAGAGAATGCCCCAGATGCGAGTATGTTGTGGAGACCCAAGAGGAGGAAGAGGAAAACCAGGATGCGGGGTTTTCCCACGGCAATGAACCAGAGGAAGCTATGAAGGAGGAGCTGTGGGTCGGGGTCACCCCGAGCGGGAGGAGCCCAGTGATATGGATCCCGGAAAAGGGATCCTGAGGGCGATGAAACCAAGGGAAGAGGGCTTGATATCAAACAATATCAAGCCCAATGAAACCCGAACCCCCCCAACTGCAGTTTTGAGGCAGACAGAGATGTTATTAGGAAGCTGAACATAAGGAAGAAGGCGTTGAAGATCCTGGGAATATCCGGAGGATCTCTGGCCACCCCGACTGCCCTCCAGATGACAGATGTATCCCCGAATAGATGGGGAGAACTGATAATCCGCTGAAAGGAATGACGATCAAAAAACAACTGCCTGAAGGCGGGAGAGGAGGTCAGCATAGCCTCTAAGGTCTGAAGGGTTCTCAGATATTAGCGTTATGATATAAGGATCTAGTAAACCTCGTCTTTTAAGGCGAGGTTGGGGCTTCGGAGCATTAGGATTTTAAGCTTTCCAGGGAAATATCTAATGGTTATGATGAGTATAGATATAGCTTTGAGGGCTTTGAGAAGCCCGATGATTATGAGAATAGAGCCAATAACCCCCCACCAGAAGGGTAACACCCGAGACCCCAGCATAGAAAAGATGATCTACTATAGAATTGAAAGAAAGATAGAATTGAAAGGGGCGGAATTAATTGGATTATCTGAGGGTGTTTTCAGATAAGGGTCATTGTGAGATATTGGAATGTGGTTCTCTCTAGCTATGATCTCTATGATTTTTATTAAGCTCTTACTGGCCTCTTATTTCTTTGAGGAGCTCCTCATATGCTCTCTTAGCTTCCTCAACAGCTGCTTCATCTTCGAGTGTTGTTGTATCTCCTAGTGGTGATCCTGTTGCTACTGCTTTCACGAGCCTCCTCATTACCTTTCCACTTCTTGTCTTTGGTAGCTTTGTTACGAAGAATATGTTGCTTGGAACTGCTATAGGGCCATAGTTGCTTCTAACCCACTCCTTCAGCTCCTCGGCAAGTTCTCTGCTTGGCTTGTAATCCTCTTTAAGGACTACATATGCTATTGGGACTTCACCCTTTACAGGATCTGGTATGCCTATGACGGCTGCTTCAGCAACTGATTTGTGGGATACAAGGACAGATTCTAGCTCGTAGGTGCCTATCCTATGTCCAGCGACTTTGAGAACCTCGTCAGCCCTCCCAAGAACCCATATATAGCCGTCGTTATCCCTCACTGCATAGTCTCCTGTGTAGAAGAACCCCTTGCCAGGAGCGATCTTCTCGAAGTATATCCTTTTATAGCCATCTGGATCGCCCCACATACCTGTTGGTGGTGCTGGCATACCTGGAAATGGTCTCTTTATAACTAGATAACCCTTCCTACCGGGCTCCATGGGCATGCCGTTTTCATCAATTACATCTGCATCAACACCCGGGAGGGGAGGCCCGTTAGTCCCGGGTTTTAGGGGTACGAGACCGAAACCAGGTGCATGGCTTATTAAGATCCCCCCAGTCTCTGTCATCCACCACGTAGATCCTACAGGGCATCTCTTCTCCCCTACGACCTCGAATAGCCATTTCCATGCTGAGGGGTTTATGGGCTCCCCAACGCTGTGGATTAGTCTGAGTGTTGATCTATCGTGCCTCCTAACCCACTCATCCCCATATCTCATGAGCATCCTCACTAGAGTAGGGGTTGTATAGAGTATCGTTACCCCATATCTCTCCACTATGGACCAGATCCTATCGGGTGCTGGGTAGTCTGGAGCACCCTCATAGAAGACCGTTGTTAGCCCCTCTATGAGCGGTCCAAATACTATATAGCTATGCCCTGTGACCCAGCCTATATCTGCTGTGCAGTAGTATATATCATCATCCCTCGCATCGAATACCCATTTCATTGTTGCATGTAGCAGTACTGAGTAGCCCCCGTGATCGTGTATAATCCCCTTAGGCTTCCCGGTAGTGCCTGAGGTGTAGAGCACATATAGTGGGTGATCGCTCTCAAGCCTCTCAGGCTCTATATATACATTGGTGGGCACGCCTCCCAGCAAGTCGTCGAACCAGAAGTCCCTACCATCAACCATATTTATATCCCTGAGACCTAGTCTCCTCACGACTATGACATTCCTAATACCCGGCACACTCTCAATAGCCTTATCGGCTATATCCTTGAGCCTCACTATCCTCCCTCTCCTGTAGAAGCCATCAGCAGTTACTAAGACCGTTGCCCCGAGATCTCTTGCCCTCACTGCTAGATTCTCTGCGGTAAAGCCTGCGAATACCTGGGTGAATATCACTCCTAGCCTGGCAGCTGCTAACATGAATATAGGTAGCTCTGGTAACATTGGTAGATACATTGCTATCTTATCGCCCTTTTTCAGCCCAAAGTTCTTCGAAAGAATATAGGCCACCCTATTAACCTCTCTCCATAGATCGTAGTAGGTCAGCTTCCTACGATCCCTTGGCACCCCGTACTCATCTAATGGCTCTCCCTCCCATATATACGCAACCTTATTCTTCCTCCAGGTCCTCACATGCCTGTCCAGGGCTAGATAGGATACGTTTATCCTCCCCCCAGGAAACCATCTATAGACATGAGGATAATCACCCCTATCAACAACTCTCTCGAATGGCGTGAACCACTCAAGCTCCTTAGCAACTGAGGCCCAGAAACCCTCATAATCCTGTAGAGACTTTCTATGAATTTCCCAATAGCTCTCAATCTTTATATGTCTACTAAGCCAGCTAGGTAATTCTATCCTCTCTTCAAAGGGTAAGGCTTCTCCTAGGATCTTTATCTCTTGACCCATAAGAGATTCCTCCTAATTGTTCTATTAAGTAGCTTATAAATATTAAATTAAGGTTCTTTTCTTTATGTATAATAATCCTAAATTATATTATAGCCTTAATATATATTAACTAAACTAGTATTTAACATCTAAGCTATTCATAGCTTGCTCCAATCCCTTAAGGTCTGCAGAGACTGATAGCTTCTGCAACAATTTTTCATAATTTATTACCAGAGGATCTAGCGAGAACGACCATTGATAAGATCCCTAGGGCAATGAGTAGTATAACTACCGCTAGATGTGCTTCCCATAGAGGTAGCAGGGAGCCTGTTGGCGATATCACGCTTCTAGAGATCCTCCCAGAATATACAAGAGATACTATAGAGAGTAGGTAGAGCCCTATCCTTAGATCTTTAATAGTTAATAAAAGACCTATGGCCAGGAGTAGAGCAACAACAATATTCTCTAGCACGAGAAAAAGCGGTAACGGAATGAGAAAAACAATACCAAGGAAACCAATGATAAGAAGAGATACGAGGAAAATCACAGCCAATCTGCTGAGCCCTGCTAATAATGCGGACAAACAATACACACCAGATAAAAACCACCTAATCCCCAAGATAAGCATTTTAAATACACATAATATCTCCTCATACTAAAGAACGAGGTTTGGCTAGTCCATATATCAGAGAGACTCTATATACGTGACCGCTTGTCCCCCCGATGGTTGTTGATTATCGCTGATATTCTTTTGTTTGGGATTGCTATGCTTCCTGATCCACAGGGTTTTGATCCTGTGGCATCGGGGGACTTCCACCTCCCCCAAAGAGATCTATGGATCTCTATGGGTTCATTGGTGGCTGTGGAGCCCAGCGGCACCGGGCCTCCATCTATGCTTGGAACCCCGAAGCCCTTCTGGGCAGAGCCCTCATACAAGGCCTCAGTCTCGGGAGCTCTAAGCATCATCGCTTCCCGAGGTCTCTCTACACCAAGATCTAGCAGAGATATCACCTCATCATCAATACAATTATGAACTGGGTGCTTATAAGCTTAAGCTCAGACAACAAACGAGTATAAAAGCATTCCTACTACCATGAAAAAGGATACAGCCCAGTCTAGGGACTAAATCTCATTCCAATCAAGAGGGTTAGCATTCCCTCATCACCAGAGACCATAGAGCCCTTCTAAACACAATTAAGATCTTAAAAGCTAATAAAACCATCCCCGCCTTAAAAGGCGAGACTTTCGGTTGTAATATTAGGCATAGATATTGAGATCAAGAAAATATGCTGGTCCCCCCGAGGGGATTCGAACCCCTGACCACCCGGTTTCCGCCCGCCCCACTACAGCCGGGCGCTCTGCCACTGAGCTACGGGGGGCCTCCTATAATTATATGAGATGCTGTCTTATTTATTTTTTCCCACTGTTTAGAAGAGATGGAAATTCCCTTAGAATAGTGTAGAAGGATAAGCTGAGGCTTGAGCGCTCTCTAAGGCAGACATAACCCCTCACTATCTTAGAGGGCGGAGTTTTTCTATTGCCTGACATAGAAATCTGAAAAACCTCGCCTCTTTGGGGTTGGGATGTTCTGTTTTAAACCTCTATGCTATATCTTACGTTACTAAGTGGCTCTCGATCTTTCTGGTTATTCATTACTTCTACTCTGTAACTTAGCCTAAGAGCTGGTGTGGAAGCCTTAAATACCCAGCCTGAAGGACGAGGCTGACTTTATTTAATGTCAGATTTATTGATTAGATGTTTTTCGACTAGACTCTTTATTCTCTCTCTCATGGAGCTTGTTAAGTGGATCTCTAGATCATACTTTTCCTTTAGATCCCTGCCAGGGATCTTTATGCCTGTTGACGATATCAGCACGTAGTTTGAATCTAGTATCTTTTTCAATCCCTCTATATCGCCTTTCTTGGCTAGGTTCTCGAAATACTCTTCTAATTTATAGTGCTCTGCTACGGCTTTTGTGCTTGGTGTAGAGCCACATACTATGCATGTGTAGTCCGGCATGAGGGAGTTGAATCCGCATATGGGACATTCTGGTGGAAGTGTCTTGTCTCTCTGCATCATCCACTGCTTGTTCCATTCAAGCCTTGCGAGGGCTAAGTATTCATCCTTTCCTAGTCTCTTAGTTTCTCTATATAGCTTATTAGCATGGGTGAGTATCCATGGGCCTATGGCTGAGGCTATGTATTCTAGCTGCTCTTCGTTGAGGGTCTCTCTAAGCTCTAGTATTCCGAGGGCTATTAGGGGTCTTATCCTATCTTCGTTTCTCTTTATTCTTCTCACTATGGTGTCTATGTCGGGTCTCGATTCTCCAAGAACGATCTCTACTATCTTGGTTATTATAGCTAGGAGCTCTTCCCTAGATAGTCCCAGCAGGTCTAGACCGAGCCTTGATGAGATCTCGTCTAGCCTCTCAGAGATCCATTCCTCGAGATCGATTGATTTCTTCCTCACAGGCTTTCTAGCCTTCTTCTGTTTCTCTGCAGGCTCTTCTTGCTTCTCCTCTACTTTTTTCCCTTTTCTTGGCATGGGTTTCCCATAGATACGTTGCAATAAAGTACTAAAATCCTCTCTTCTAGATATCTTTATCATAAACCTATTACTTTCACCAATCTCTCTAGAGTAATCCATATATAATGATTTTTATTATACTTCTGTAATAAAGTATTACATAGAAGTATGGCTACAAAACCAGTGGAAAAGGCTAGGGAAATATATGATGGGATGGTTAGATACTATTTGACACAGTATACCTGGGTGATGATCTATGTCTAGAAGCGATATAGATACTATGGCGGCAACAAGATCTGAGAAAGATGTGCAGCACACAATTATAGTGATTAAGAGGGATGGCTCTAGAGAGGATTTCGATATTAGTAAGCTGGCGAGATCTATAGCCCTCGCTATTAGGGGATCGGGTCTCGACATGGGTTTTGTTGAAGAGGTTGTGGATAAGATCTATGAGGAGCTTGAGGATAGATGCAGCCAGCATCAAAAGTGTGAGATCTCATCGAGGGATCTTGCGGATCTTGTTGAGAAGAGATTCATGATCATGGGGGTTAGGGATCAGAGGTTCTTTGAAGCCGCTAAGAGATATGCTCTAGCAAGGATCTACCAGGATGTCTATGACAATAAATGGGACGGATCTTTCAACCCTAGAGATCTTCTACTCACGTATCAAGCCATAAAGGTGCTGGAATCCAGATACCTGCTGAAGAATCCAGAGACACTTAGATATATAGAGACACCCCAGATGCTCTTTAGAAGAGTAGCTAGGGTTATAGCCTCCGTTGAGAAGCTCTATGGCAAGTCCGAGGAGGAGGTTAGGGGGCTCGAAGAAAGGTTCTACGAGCTCATGTCCTCATTAAGGTTTGTGCCTAACACCCCCACGCTGATGAATGCTGGGACAAAGCTAGGAATACTCTCGGCGTGCTTCGTAATACCTGTCAGAGACTCGCTCGTAACCCCGGATGGCGAGGGTATCATGGATGCCCTGAGAGCTCAGGCTATAATACAGAAGATGGGTGGAGGTACCGGGTTCCACTTCTCGGAGCTCAGGCCTGAGGGCGATGTTGTGGGGTCCACTGCCGGTGTTGCTTCAGGTCCTCTGAGCTTCATGAGGCTCTTTGATGTGAATACGGATGTCATTAAGCAGGGTGGGAAGAGGAGAGGGGCTAACATGGGTATTCTCCATATATGGCATCCAGATATAGAGAAGTTCATTGTTAGCAAGACAGGGGAACTCAGGGATACACATCTCCAGAACTTCAACATAAGCGTTGGTATGTATGATGCGTTTATGAAGGCCCTTGAGAACGCCGGATCTTTCCCCCTTATCAATCCTAGAAAGACACAGCTAAGACCAGGCTCTGGTGACTCGAGATACTACGCCATTGTGAGAGCCAGATACTCTATCGAAGAGGAGTGGGTGCAGGAAGCGATTCTAGAGGAGCTGGAGGAGAGAGGAGGCTCTATACCCCTAGACGAGTCGAGGATAGTGACGTGGGAAGAAGCCCTAACGATAGCGGAGAAGGAGGGAGGCATAGTTAGGTGGATAGATGCAAAAGAACTCTGGAAGAAGATCGTAAAGGGTGCATGGGATTCAGGAGACCCCGGGGTAGTCTTCATAGACACTATAAATAGAAGACACCCAGCATGGTATATAGGAAAGATAAACGCTACTAACCCATGTGTAACGGGCGATACTAGAATACTGAGTAGAAAAGGATATATAAAGATAGGAGATCTCGTAAAAGCGGGTGTGGAGGAAGAAGATCTAGTAATACCTAGTGAAGTAAAGATTGTATATATGACTAAAACCTCGCCTCAACAAAGATCTAGAGCCCTGAGTATTGCATCTCTTGTAATAGCTAGATCGAGAATCTTTAGCCAAGGTATTAAGCCTGTCTATAAAATAGTGACTAGAGAGGGTTACGAGCTCAAAGCAACACCAGATCATAGGTTAATAGCTGTGGTCAAGGATGAATGCCCTGAGTGCGAAGAAGCTCCAACCGACATAGCTAATCTAATACTTAGACATTTCGGTGAAAGTGGAAAAAGATATAAAGTTGTATGGAAAAGGGTTGATGCGATCAAACCTGGAGACATGATTTTACTGGGAAGAATGTCGATAGATGAGCTAGGCGATCACTTCGGAGACATCAGTATTGGAGAGGATATGGCTTTCCTAATAGGTTGGCTAGTTGGTGATGGTTATATAAGATTCAAAGGCGGGAGTAAATATGTTGCTTTCTATTTCAATGCTGATGACGAAGAGAACATAGCGCAGCTCGTTATAGACATTCTCAGATCAAGATCCCCAGATGCCAGCATTGGAGTTTATTATCAAAAGAATACGATAAAGGTTATGACAATGTCTAAATCCGTGCTCTCTTACTTTGTTAATCTAGTTCCTGAGATTGTTAATAAATCCTCCGAGGAGCGGGAAGTGCCTGAAGTGGTTTATAGGTTAAAGCCGAGAGAAATAGCAATGTTCTTAAGAGGGCTCTTCACTGCTTATGGATCTATAGATAAGGATTCAGCTATAAGGCTCTCATCCACATCACTTAAACTATTGAAACAAGTTCAAGAATTGCTACTACTATTTGGTATAGTCTCGAAGATATATAGGAACAGAAAAGAAGCTTTGAAAGTATATGATCAAAAAGAATATCACGAGCTAGTTATAGCACGGTATAGTAGAAGAATTTTCATGGAAAAAATAGGGTTTGCTAGTGTATCAAGGAATGTAAAGGTAAGTCTGAAAAAGACAAAGGTAGATCTTCCGCTGGCCAGAGTTGAGAAGATAGAGTATATAGGTGAGGAGGAGGTATTCGATGCTAGTGTACCTGCCTATCACTACTACATAACAGGAGGTTTTATAAGCCATAACTGTGCTGAGGAGCCTTTGCTCGATTGGGAGCCATGTAACCTCGGCTCTCTGGATCTCGCTAAGTATATTGTTGAGAGGGATGGCGAGGCTTTTCTAGATCTTGAGGGCCTTGCGAGGGATATTAGAGTGGCTGTTAGGTTTTTGGATAATGTTATAGATGCTGCTAAGTGGCCTTTGCCACAGCTTGAACGGGGTGCTAAGCTTACTAGAAAAATTGGGCTCGGTGTTATGGGGTGGGCCCATACCCTTATAAGGCTTGGTATCAGATATGATAGTGTTGATGCTATCTACCTAGCGTGGCATCTAGCTAGATTCATATACTACCAAGCCCTGAAGGCTTCTATAGAGCTTTCTATGGAGAAGGGGGCGTTCCCAGCATTTATACCGAGGCTCTATAGACCCGCTTGGGAGTTCTCTATGAGCGTTGAGGAGATTCTCAAAATAGCTGGGATCTCTGAAAGACCTTCTGAGAGGGTTACTAGGCTTGTCATGAAGATGAATCTAGATCCCAGATCTCTGGAAGAAGATCTACTAAGATACGGCGTCAGAAACGCCCAGATCCTCTCCATAGCCCCAACAGGAACAATATCCATTATAGCCGGTACGTCGAGCTCTATAGAGCCCATATTCGCCCTGGCCTTCGTGAGATCTGTTGCTGTGGGAACCTTTATAGAGCTTGACAGGGTCTTCCTAGAGTATCTGAGGAAATATGAGCTAGATACTCCGGAGGTTGTTGAAGCGGTTGCAGAAACAGGCTCAATAGCTCACAACCCATTTATGCCGAGAACCCTGAGAGAGCTTTTCAGAACTGCCCATGATGTGAGCCCTCTGTATCACGTGCTTCACCAGGCGTCATGGCAGCAGTGGGTGGATGCTGGAACATCTAAGACCATAAACATGGTTTCTGAAGCCTCTGAGGAAGATGTTGAAAGCGTATACCTGCTAGCTTGGAGACTAGGGATCAAGGGTATAACTGTCTATAGGGATAAGTCAAAGAGCAGACAGGTAATATACTTCGGACTAAAGAGTGCTGAGAGATCTAGAAGAGAGGAGCCTAAAGAGGGTGAGAAGGGGCAGCAGATTCAGCTACACCAGCAGGACCAGAGGAGCCAGACTCTAACACAGACCAGCCATAGGGGGATGAGGATGCCCAGGTTCACAGTAGAGGGCTATGTAGATCCTTCTTGCAAGACCTGTGAACTCTGATTATCAAACACATGCACATAATTCTTGTTAGCTTCTATATCCCTTTAATCTACATTTTAATCAATATAAGGTATAAGGATTAAGGGACGGTATTACCATGTGGACTGAGCCCTTTTTCATGATAGTAGAAATCTTTCTATATTATTTCATTATTAATTGATGGTTGGAGTGGAAGTTTAGGAACAAAGAGAGGTCTAGGAATAATGGCTAGGGGAAAGAAAAAGAGGGATAAGAAGCGGATGTGGGTTGCAAAGCCAGGAGATAAGATAGTTGTTAGTAGAACCGCTGCTATACCCTCAAAGAAGTTATCTAAGAGAGAATTCAGGGCATTGGAAGAGATCGTGAACATATAGCAGGATGCTTGGAGATGTGCTTCCCCACACATCTAGGAATATTATTGAGAATTACTATAGGCTTAAGAATGGGAAGTATCGAGAGCTAAGGAATATCTATCCAAATATTCCATCCCACTACATACATGGCTTATGCCAGGATGCTGTTGAAAGAGTATCCTCTCTAAGGAGGAACAAGGCTAGACAATATGCTGAAGAGATCTTTGATGAGCTTGTTAAGCATCTAGGTCTGGGAAAAGGGATCTTAGGGGCAAGAGGCTAAGGAGACATCTCTGGAAGAAATCTTGGGAGATAGCTCGGCATCAGGTAGATCTAGAGATGAGCTATGGAATACTAGTGCCTAGGATCAATAGTGTTAGCCTATGGCTAGTTGATGACCACGTATGGAAACCTATGGATGCCACCAAGATCAATATAAATGGTTTTGAGAATATTTTCTTCACAAGTATTGCTATTAATACTCATAGGGGCTGGGTGCACCTCGATCTAGAGCCTTCTAAGGAGTTCTACAAGCTACTGGTTAGAGGCTTCAAACAAACATCACATACTAAGATTAAGCTTGATAGGAAGAATAGGAGAGCAATATTCCACTATCCCTAGAGAAGGAGATCGAGATCTATAAACCAGAGGATATTGTTAAGCCTGTTGATGTTAATGAGAATTTTGTAGCAACTCTTTACGAGGGATTCGCAGTAATCCTAGAAACAGATCTTGCCAGGACAACACTGAGCTATAGCTATAGGAAGAAGTGTATTCAGAGGAGAAATGGATCCGGTAGCAGGGAGGCTAGAAAGGCTATGGAGAAGCTTAATGAGAAGAAGAGGGACTATAGGATGAAGAAAGCAAGCCTAATAGTAAGGGACGCTATGATGATGAGAGGAGTGATAGTCATTGAGAGAATATCCGGGAAGATATAAGGATTATGATCGCTAGGTATAGGAACAAGCAATTGAGGCACAGGATATATCAGAGTGCTCTGAAAGGAGAACTCAATACAATAATAGATAAGGCAAGGGAATATGGTGTGCCGGTATTAATAGTGGATCCCAGGAATACCTCTAAGATCTGCCCAATACACAAGGCTGTAATAGAATATGGGGAGGATAGGATAGGTGTTTGCAGCAAGGGTGGTGAGAGATGGCATAGGGAGGTGGTTGCCTTGATAAATATCTATCTTAAGGCCCTCGAAGCCCTTTATGAGGACATTGCCCAGAAGGGCTTCGGGGTTTCAATCCTAGAGGGGAGCCCCTTTCCGCTGGGCTCAACAGTCACCCATGAGCCCATAGAGATCCTTAGGCCTTTGTAGAGGAGGTGGAAGTCCCTCGATGCCACAGGGCTAAAAACCCTGTGGATCAAGAAGCAAAACAATCCAAAACAAATAAATATCAGTGATAATCAATGATCATCGGGGGACAAGCGGCTCTTCTCAGATACCTATACTTAGATAGGATCTCTGTGAATAGGATTCCTATTACTATTTACTATCTAAGATAATAATTAGATACTTTGGAAATGATTAAGCAAGACCCAGCCTTGCTTAAGAGCCTGGATCTGGTTCTTTTAATATGGTGCATATTATGATCGATATTAAAATAAGACTCTTTCTGTCCTTTAGGACAATTTCCTATTGCCCGAACTCGGATGCTATCTCTCTGAGGGGATTTATACCGTTATATGTTAACTTCTTATTGTTAGATCTTTCTATAAGTTCTCAGTAACTAAATTATTGAATCACACAATTACTATACATACTAAGTTGAGTCGTTAGCTATTTGGCCCCTATAGATCTATGGGTCTTATGGATAGTGACAAGATCTTTAGATCTCCTAGTTGTTTAGGATTCTGTGTAGCTCTATATGCGTCACTAATCTCTAGCTGTTTCCTTTCATGGTTGTTCATCTTAGATAGTGAGATCATAATTGAGTCTTGATAACGTAAAATATTTTAAGTCTTGCAATCAATTATTCAAGGCGACGATCAGGTGAGGAATATTTATAGATCTTTGATATCAGATCCGCAAACATCGCTCTTCATATCGAAGCCTAATATTAAACACTATACTATGCAGATATTGCAAGACGCATCAATGAACAGGTCTTATCTCGGGCACATAATTGATCTGAGATGCGGCTCTGAAGAGATTATTAATGCCGCTAAAGCACCTAGATGCGTTATGTATCTCGTCATGGGGGGCCCTCATGTCTAATAGGGTGTGGGTTGTTACGGCGTCTATATATGTTTTGGAAAATGTGTGGAGCTTCTATGTGAGGGGAGATCTAGAGGGGATTGAGAAGCTGATCGTTGTTGATGAGGGTGATGAAGCTGTTAGGAGCAAGTCTAGAGAGCTCTTAAGAGGTCTTGACGTAGAGTTCCACGGGCCTAGGGAGAGAGAGGCTTTCTTCAAATCTCGTTTTGGATCTTCCTATGAGAAGTATCTATCCCTAATACCAGAGAGATCCCATGCTGAGACTAGCTACGGATTCCTTTTAGCATATGAGGCCGGTGCTGACTATGTTATAGAGATCGATGATGATGTTTATCCAGAGAATGGGTATAGCCTTGTAAGGGATCATGTAGCTATGCTTCAACCCTCTAGCGGAAAGTACGTAGAGTCTCCTGGGAGATGGGTAAATACCATTGATTTTCTGATCCTGGAGCCTCGGTTGGATCTCTTTCCGAGAGGGCATCCATATGATCCTTTAACCAGGATTAGAGGCTATAGATTTAGAAGCTTTGATGGCGAGTGTGTACTCAATATGGGGCTGTGGACGGGGCACCCAGATCTAGATGCTCTGACTATACTCTACTTGGGAGGGCTCGATGGAAAGGCTAGAGTGAGCTCTATATCTATAGCTGAGAAAAGGGTTATCCCAGCTAAGTATAACTACTTCGCTGTATGCTCTATGAACACGTCGTTCTCGAGAAAGATTATACCTGCGTTTTACCAGCTCTATATGAGATACATGGGGATTGATAGGTTTGATGATATATGGTCCGGGATTTTTCTGAAGAAGATAGTGGACAGGATAGGGGACTCAATGTGTATTGGTGCTCCGGCCGCTAGGCATATGAAGAGGCCTAGATCTATTTGGAAGGATCTGAGAGCGGAGCTCGAGGGAATGATTATAAATGAGACGCTATGGAAAATCGTGGATCAGGCTGAGATAGATAGCAAGAGCTATGCAGACGCCTATCTAGAGCTAGCTGAAAATATAGCTAGAAGGCTGGGAGAGTTTAGAGAAGAGCTACACAGGAAATTCCTCGAGGCCCAGGTTGCCAGGATGAGAATATGGGTTGAGGCAATTGATAGGTTGAGCTGACATCTATTAATAGATATCCACGGCGGTGAGTACTCCATGGATATAGTTCTTTTCTTTGAGATCCATCAACCGCTTAGAATCGCTCCTTTAGTAGATATCCCTCCTGGTATCGATATAGAAGACCCTGCTTCTCTCTTCAGGTGGGATCTTAATGAGCGCGTGTTTAGAAGAGTCTCTGAGAGGGTGTATATAAAGGCCTCGAGGATCCTATATAAGAGTCTAAAGGAGAATCCAGGGTTTAGATTCACAGTGAGCGTCTCAGGCATAGCTTTGGAGCTTATGGAGAGATGGGCGCCCGAGGCTATAGAGATCCTGAGGATGATGGCCGAGACAGAGAGGGTTGAGTTCTCAGCACAAACGTACTATCATTCACTAGCATGGCTTATAGATAGGGAGGAGTTCATGGAACAGGTTAGGGAGCATATAAAGATCCTCGATGAGTTGCTAGGATATAGACCAACATCTGCTGAGAATAGCGAGTTCATCTATAATAATGATATTGGGTGCACCCTAGCATCCATGGGATTCAAGGTCGTAGTTACTGAGGGCGTCGAGAGGATCCAGGGTTTTGCAGGACCAAACCACGTCTATGAAAACCCATTATGCAGTGTAAAGCTACTTCTTAGAAACTATTTGCTGAGCGATGATATAGGTTTTAGATTCAGCTTGAGAACATGGGATCAGTATCCTCTCACAGTGGAGAAATACGCCTCGTGGCTCGAATCATCTCCAGGAGATCTGGTTTTCATAGCAATGGATTTCGAGACCTTTGGGGAGCACCATTGGCCAGAGACAGGGATCTACGAGTTCCTGGAATGGTTGCCAAGAGAGATTCTTAGAAGATCCGGGCTCAGATTCTCTACTGTAACAGAAGCTGCGACTAGAAATAGGGTTAGGGGTATATATGATGTGCCTCCGTGGAGCACTATAAGCTGGGCAGATGAGAGAGATCTATCAGCTTGGGTGGGTAACGAGGTTCAGAGGATTTCTCTCGAAACACTCAAGAATCTATATAGCTATGCGAGGACCCTAGGCGGAGAAACCCTCAGAATCTGGAGGCTCTACTCAATGTCGGATCACTTCTATTACCAGGCTACTAAGGTAGGGCCTGCAGGAGAGGTCCATGGATATTTCAATCCATATAGAAGCCCATATAGAGCCCAGATAACATATCTAAGAGCACTAGATATACTTGCCAGATACATTGCTAATAGTGCTAGGAAAGATATTTGTGAATTCCTGAAAAGATTCAGAGCACCTGATACGTACTGCTTCCACTTTACAGACGAAAGAGGGTTTTATATAGGTGTAAAAGCATGTAGCTATGAGGAGCTCCTCGACTTCATAGAATCCCTTCCTAAGAGCGTTATTGAGAACCATATGGCCCGAGGTGATATAGATGAATGGGTTAGGAAGATATTGCTAGTTAAAGGAGGTCTCAGTGATGTTGAAAAGAAATGTGGAAATAGATCTAGTGCTAGCAAAAAAGGATAGTATATATCCTTACTATATAGAGAAACACTTTAGCTCAGAGCTTAAAACCTCATGAAACAAGAACCTTGTCAAAGATCAAAAACATCGCATTGTTAAGATACACAAAAGACATAGACCTACTGAGGACTCTCAAAGGAAGACAGACTGCACATAATCTGCTATAGAATTGAAAATCGATACAGAGCATGGAAGATCTATTTACAAAACCACAGGCCTCACCATTTATAGTGAATATAGTGAAGATAATTTATCAGGATTTATGCTCACTACATAAATTGATTAAACCCCGTTCTATAGGGTAGGGTAGGGAGAGAGTCAGAGTCCATAATCTGATAAATAAAATAAAAAATATAATTAGTAAGGCTAGGATCTCTAGATATGGATTAGGAGCCATGGTCAAGCTGGGAAAACTATTGGTAGATCTGGGCGCTTATAGAGAGAGCAAAAATCTTGAGGCTCATTATGAGGCTGAGCTTACGAGGAAGTTCCTCCAATTGGGTCTGGTGAGAAATGCTGCTGGCAAGGCTTTCCAGGCTTGGAAGGCCCTTCTAGGAGCTCTTGCAACGGAATTCATGGAAGATCTAAAAAGCTGCTTCAAGGGAAAAAGTTGTAGCTGGCATATCTGAGAATGATGAGGCAGGCTGGATCATAGCCTTGGTCCCTTCGAACAGGATTAAAGAGATCACTCTAGAGATCTCTAAGCAATACCCCGCAGCCCAGGATCTAACCAATATAGCTCTTATATTACATAGATACCAGTATAACGGCCCTGATAGAGAAGGATCCTCGTGATTACTCATCAGAAAAGGTTGCAGAGTATGATATAGAAAGGCTTATAAAGGGCTCGAAGAGATACTCTCAAATTATATGGCTAAACCCTCAAATGTATAGATGCATCTTTAGTTATTAATGAAAATGACATAATGATCCTAAAGAGATCTATCAAAAAACATAGCAGCCTCTGAAGAGAGTTTTAGGTAAGCTCTAGAAAGTTAGTAAAGGATTGTACTTGTAGGACTTAAGGATCCAGCATTTCGCTTTGACACTTTTCTCTATATACTAAACAATATATAGCAATGACAACAGGGCAAGCCTCGCCCCTTTAGGGCGGGGTATGTTTTTACAGAGTTTTCAACATGTTATTTAGTGGGGGTCAGGGTCTCTGGCGGGCACACCTTCAGGGATTCCCCCGCCGGACATTCTACTAGCACTTTTGCCCGCCAGAGACCCAACCTCCTGGAAGCATTCAAAAAAGAGATAGAGAGGAGTAAGAGAAATAGGTGGAGAACCATAGAGTAGCTCTATTCCCGAACAGACATGAGGATGAGGTGTTATTCGATGTTGGCTTGGCATGTGCTAGGCTATGGAATGAGCTTAGCTATGAGAAGAGGCGGGTGTTCTTCAATAGAGAGCTAACACCTAAGAAAAGGGATGAGATCAACAAGAAATACTATCATAAGTATAAAGGGGTTCTTAGTGTTAATGCTAGTCAGGTTATTAATTAGAATGAGGAAGCTTGGAATGCATTCTTCGAGCTCCTAAAGTTGAAGAAAGGTAAACTACTGCCTCACACTAGGAAGGTTTCACCTCCAGGCTATTGGAAGGATAGGGAGACTGGTGAGAAGAGTATACACATACTGATTAGAAACGATAGATATTATCTTGAGCCTATTAGCGAGAACGAGGGATACATAGTCCTCGAAGACTTCGATCTTAAAATAAAGTATGTTGGTGGGATTAGGTGGGAGGGTAAGCAGGGTAGGCTTGAGATCATATATGGGGCTGGTAGGTGGCAAGCATACATACCAATAGAGGTTGGTGTTGAGCCTGCTAGATCGAATCCAAGGGGCTATGTAAAGTCCATATATGATGATGAGGAGAGGAAAAAGAAGAAGCAGAGGGATCATAAATCCTAGGAGTATTAGGCAGAGGGATCCCATAGGGGATAAGGAGGCATTCATTGATATGGGGCTTAACAACCTATTCGCTGCGGTAATCTCGGATGGTTCTGCTTTGCTAGTTAAGAGCGGATCTATCAGGTCTGAGTATTATTGGTGGAAGAGGGAGATAGCTACATATCAATCTGTAAGAGACATGCTGAGGAGGCTTGGCATATCAACATGGATCTGCTATCACGAGAAATACCTAGATTCCATATATAAGAGGGATAAGAGGCTCAGGCATCTATACATAACAGCTATTAGATTCCTAGCTGATGAGCTCTATGATAGAATTGTTAGGCATCTATACATAGGATATCCATACATGCTCTCACAAAACAATGGAAATGAGTATAACACTAAAACATATGGAGGTTCAGGAAGATAATTCTCTGGATCGTTGATACATTCATGGAATAGGTATAGAGGTTGAGACAGCCCTAGAGGACTATACTAGTCAGAGGTGCTCAATATGTGGAGCAAAACACAAGAAGGGAAGGGTATACAGGGGACTGCACATGTGTAAAAAGACTGGGAAGAAGATAAACGCAGATATAAATGCTGCGCTGAACATAGCGAGAAGACTGGGACACAGGATAAGGATAGCTAGGAAAATAGAGAGCTACCATGTAACACATAATGGAATAAGACGATTAATCCCTCTCCAGAGGCTAACACCCGAGACCCAGCATAGAAACCCCGTCCTTTAGGGCGGGGAGAGTGTCATCTAGGGGAAAGTTAATAAGCATTAACCAAGCATTAAAGAATGGACTGTATCCTTTTTCATGGTAGTGGGAATGCTTTTATATTCGTTTGTTCTCCAGCTTAAGCTTATAACCATCCAATCCCTATCTATTTTGATGATGAGGTGATATCTCTGCTAGATCTTGGTGTGGAGAGACCTCGGGATGCGATGACCTTTGGAGCACCCGAGACCGAGGCTCTAGATGGGGGCTCTGCCCCAATAGAGCCTCGGGATCCAAAGGTAGATGGGAGCACAGTGCCGCTGGACTCCACAGCCACCGGTGAACCCATAGAGATCCCAAGATCTCTGTGGAGGAGGTGGAAGTCCCCGATGCCACAGGGCTAAAAATCCTGTGGATCGAGAAACACAGCAATCCAAAACAAATGAATGCCAGCGACAATCAATGACCATCGGGGGATAAGCGGTTTTCAGAGGTAACTAGTATGAAGCGCTGGGGAGAATTGGTGAGGGAGATGGGTGGGATATCAAGGGCTATAGATCGTATTAAAGCGTCTGGAGAAGATCCTGTGGAGTTTTTCAATAGGTACTTCCTCGAGGTAGAGCCTGTCTATAGATTTATAGGCGTCAGGATCAGGGAGCTTGGACAAGGGTATGCTAAGGTTGTTTTTGACATGAGAGATGAGATTAAGAGGTGGGGAGGCATTGTTAATGGGGGTGTAATAATGACCGTGATTGATATGGTTATAGGAGTGGCTATCATGACTATTAACGATGGCATAGATCAATATACAGCTGAGCTCAAGGTAAATTTCCTAGAGCCCATGAGGATCGGGCCTTTCACAGCTATTGGAAGGGTTATTAGGAGGGGTGGGACCCTAGCAGTTGGTGAGGCAGAAGTTTTCGATGGGAATAATGTCCTATGTGCAAAGGGTATAGGCACATGGTTCCTAGTAAGGAGGAGGGATAGCTGAGGATCTCCGTTGAAGATCTTAATAGTGGATCTAGGAACTATACACATACATAGTGAGAGGGAGCTTAAAAGTCTAGTGATACAGCTAGAATTATCGGCGTCGAAGATTAGAGAGGATCCCTCTTACAGATTATGTGCAGTTGCCCCTATAAAAACTAGTGGAATTGAGCACATAGAGAGATCATCGCTAAGAACAGGATACCCTCTCTACATAGCGCCTTTAGAGAAGATCCTAGATATATTCGGTATTAGAAGAGCGTTAGTGTTAGATCCGTATGGCGAGGCAGATCTGAGGATAGAGGATCTTGAGTGGGCAGAGGCAATAGTGGTTGGAGGCATAGTTGATAGAACCCCGATAAAGGGATTAACCACAATGCTTAGAGACATTAGCATCCCGTGGGCACCATCTAGAAGAATAAGGCTCAGAGGCTCCCTCCTAGGCGTGCCTGGAGAGATAAACAATATAGTTTCAATCGTTATTAGATCCCTTAAAGTGGGTGACATTGAGAAATCTATAAAAGAAGTGCAACCAAAGCGAGATGCTGTTATGAGGGCC
>Ga0326762_1000399_pt1 | contig 20850 bp, 29 predicted proteins | sample NORPS_S_FD_207669 | JGI IMG/M metagenome (GOLD analysis project Ga0326762, IMG submission 207669) | Hot spring sediment microbial communities from Norris Geyser Basin, Yellowstone National Park, WY, United States - NOR.PS_S | ecosystem: Environmental > Aquatic > Thermal springs > Near-boiling...
AATTTGAAGAATTAGATAAAAAATATAAAATACAATTTTTATTATCTGGTACATTTCATCCAAAAGATGAATTTGTAAAAAATACAATTAGATGGATTTTAGATATTATGTCAACATTGAGTACCCCAATTGGATTAATATTAAATAGAGGATATGAACAAGAAAGAACAATTTTAGCAGGTACAGATTTATTTTTACATCTTCCAAGACCACCATTTGAAGCTTCTGGTACTTCTTGGATGAGGGCTGCAATAAATGGTACTCCCACATTATTTTCAAGAGATGGTTCTCCATTAGAAATAATAATTGATGATTATAATGGATGGTTCTTTGGAGAAAATAATTATGATATAAATAAAAATACAGATGATAAAGATGTAGAAGACTTCTATAATAAGCTAGATTATGTATTAAACATTTACAGAAATAATTATGATAAATATATAGATGTATCATTGAATGCAATAAGAACAATAGGTCCAATATTTAATACTTATAGATGTTTTGAAGAATATATTAGTAAAGCATATAGATGATGAAAAAGAGATACTGAAAGGTGATGAATTTTACCCATTCTGATTATTTTCCAAAAAAAGACAATATATTTTTTTGACTACCTTTCTTATATGCATTCTTTAGTTCTTCAATAGCTTTATTTACCCTATCTTCTGAAAAATCATGTTCATCAATTAATATTTTTCTTATTTTTTCTTCATCAACTTCTCCAAACTTTATATCTTCTTTATTTATTTCATTTACCGGTGGATCTTCAAAGAATTCTTCAAGCTCTTTCCAAGAAATTTCTTTATAGTATTTTTCCCATCCAACATATTTAAACAACCTTTCAGGATCGTCGCTATTTTTTACAAGTTCGTATGCAGTTTTTACTCCTATTCCTGGAATTCCGTCTGGATTATAATCAGTTCCAATAATTAAAGCAAACCATATTAATTTTTTATAATCTAACTTTAAATGATTTAATATGTCATTTAATTCAATAATTTCTGGATTTATTTCGACTTCTACTCCTCTTACTTTTCTTTTTCCACTTATTGTTAAATTTCTTGCAACTCTCAATCCCCCAAATAATAATGAATCATAATCTTGTGATCCAACATAATCTGCAATCCCCTTTTTAACTAGATATGCTGCCTGTGCTTCCCCCTCAGAAGGTGCTTGTACATATGGAACTCCCATTGCTTTTAACAATTCCTTTGATTCTTCTACCATATTAAATTCTAATTTTGATGTAAATTCTGCATATTTCTTTAAATCTCCTTTTATACCCATTTCAATTGCCTTTTTATATTTTTCTTCCATCTTTTTTCTTTGTTCCTCTCTTAATTCCTGTTCCTTTTTCTTAAATTCTGGATGCTTCCCATCAAATACATAAATTACCTTTATTCCATATTCAATCAAATTCTTTGTTCTATAAAATAAACCAGATAAATGTGAAGTAACTCTTCCTTTCGAATCTTTTAAAGGTGTACCGTCGGGTTGTCTTATTGCGGCTAAGAATTGATATAAAGCATTAAATGCATCTAATGCGACAACTTTTCCAGATAAATATGAAAAATCAACTTCCTTTATTACAGGTTTTATTAGTTCTCTTATTTCTGCTAAACCCATGTTAAATAATTTAATTTATAATGTTTTAAATTTAATTATTATTTTTTAAATATTTTTCTATAAATTCTTTTACTGAAATTGCATTACCTTTTTCTGTTAAATCTTTATCTTCAGATACTAAAATTAATCCAAAATTCTTTGAGGCATATACATAAGATGCATCATAATATGTTAAATTTTTTTCTATTGCAATTTTAATTATTTCAATAAAAGATAAAGATAAATTCTCAATCACATTAAGTTCTTTTAGTATTTCATAAATAACTTCAGAAGTTTCTGTAAAATTAGTAATTCTCTTAAGTAAATAATAATCTTTCCAAATAGCATTTCCAATTTCATAAAAAGTAAGATCCAATATATAAATATAATTATAATCTATTTTATCAGTATAATCTTTATAGACAGTTAGAAGCTTATATAATGCAGAAGCATCAAATAAAAAATTATTATCTTTCATACCTTGTTTCTTTAATTAATCTTGTGAATTCCTCTGGGGTAACATCTTTCATTAATTCACTCAATCTTTCAGCTAATTTTTTTATTTTTTCTCTTCTTCTTTTTTCTATTTCTTCTTTCAAAGCTTTTTCTACGACATCTTTTATATTTATTCCTAATTCCTTTGCCTTTTCCTTTAAATTCTTATCTATTCTTATACTTATAACATCTGTTTTACTCATAATATATTGTATTCAAAAATATGTATATAAGTTATAATGTATATAAATTTTTGTATACGATATTATTTTATCAATATCAATTTACAATAAAAATATATGGTAAAAGTAATAAAGAGATCTGGTGAAGAGGAAGAATTTTTAGAGGATAAGATATATAATTCGTTAATTAATGCAGGTGCATCTGAAGAAGTTGCAAAGCAAATTGTAAAAGAATTAAAAGATTGGATAAAAACGGAAGGATTTGGAAAAATATCTACTGATGATATTAGAAGATTTGTATTTAATAGATTAAGAGTATTGGAACCAGATGTTTTAGAATCATGGCAATTTTACGATAGAATATTCAAAGGAAGGATAACATTTAGCGATGGAAAAATTTTAATAATTGATAAAGGCCATTTATATTTGGGAAGAAAAGTTAAAGATATGGGAAATAAAGGATTGGACAGATCAGAGGAGGTTAAAGAGATATTAGAGGAATTAAAGGAAGATATGAGATATGGTTTATCTCCAAAAATAGTTAATGCTAGGTTATATGCATTATTTATGGGTGTATTAAGAAAAAAAGATATGCCTAAAGAGGAAAAAATGAAATCAATAGAGTTAATAAATAATTTTAGAAAAGAAATGGGATGGAAACCTTATGAATTAAAACAACCAATATATTAATTTTTCAACAATTTTTAATTAATAAAAAACTTTTAATTGTTGTTATTAATAATAATTGCTAATGGACGGTCTAGATAGAATTATAAATCCCATACCAGAAGATGAAAAAGTGAGAGAAGCAATATATCGTTTATTAGATAATGTTCTTGCATTGTATTATTTGCAAACTACTAAAGATGGTGAACCACTAGAGAAGTCGTTTGAGGAATTGAAAAAAGAAGTTGAGAGGTATAAGATGATAATTATAACGAAAAATGGAGTATATAAGATAAATTTAGGGAAATACGTTGAAGAAAAGGGACTTGGAGGTATATTAAAACAAGCTATTAATCTAGGTAGAATATATGATATAACGCAACAAAGATATAAAGATTATGACTTTATAGGATTTGTAATATATAAAGGAAAGTATTTAGATAGATTAATTGAAGAATCTAATAAAAAATATAGACTAGAAGATAGAATAATTGGTTTTACGATAGTAGTAGGATATTAAGGCTATTCAATTGTAATAATTAACCTTTTATTATTTTTGCCTTTATTTTCTTTTCCAATAATTTTTATTTTTCCAACTTCTTTTGTAGATTTTACATGTGTTCCTCCATCCAATTGTATATCAATATCTCCAATGCCAACTATTCTTAAAACATCATATTTTTCATATCTTTTTTCATCCATTAATCTTTTTAATTGAGGCATTTTTTCAAGTTCTTCTTTACTTATAAATTTTGTGTATACAGGCAAATCTTTATTAACAATTTCATTTGCCTTTTCTTCAATTTTCTTTACTAATTCGTCATCTAACTTATCTAAATCAAAATCTATTCTTGCTTTATCTTCATATATTTGACTTCCAGTAATTCTTACATTACCAAACATATTATTCAATACTGCAGATAATATATGTAGGGCTGTATGTAACCTCATTAATTTGTATCTTCTTTCCCAGTTTATTTTTCCTTTAACAATATCGCCAACCTTAAAATTTGGCTCTTTTTCTAATAAATGTACAATATTTCCTTTATCATCATAATATGTATCTACTACTTTTATTCCATTTATTTCTCCAGTATCTCCTGGCTGACCCCCACTTCTTGCATAAAAGGCGGTTCTATCTAAAATAACTTCTTTTCCTCTGATTTCAATAACCCTTCCTTCAAATTCTTTTAAATATTGATCTTGCCAGAAAAGTTTTTCACTCATAGAAAATAATATAAGGATATCTTTATTTACCTTTCTATTAAAACTATAATTTATGAAAAAATTAGATAGTTTGGATAAAATATTAACAGATAATATTGTTAGTAAAAGGTCATTTCTAAAGGACATATTTGATAAAGTATATCGGAAGGGATAATAAAACGAAATTAGATTATATAAATTACTTTCTATATATAGATTTACTATTTTTAATAGAAGTATATTATTTCGCAAAAGGATTTGTAGAAGAATGTAATAATTTTTATATATACAAATGTAAAAGGATAAAAGTAAAGGACATATTGAGATATTTGCGTTATGAAAAAATATTAATTAAAATTTTTGGTAGTTTGAATAAAGTTGAAGAATTTGTAGATAATATTGACGAAGACGGGTTTTATGAATTTTATTATAATTTAGGAAGAGAATATTTTAAAGAATTTTATTTTATTAATAATGGGATATTAACTAATATTAAAAGAAAACAAATATTGAAAACTATTAGTAAATTCTTATACAGTAAATTTAGTTATGGTTTATTTTTCAACAATTATAAAGAAAGTAAAAATAAGAAGAATCTATATATTATCTAATTTATTCTCCAATTATTGTTACGAATACTTTTCTTTCTCTTGGTTCAAATAATTCTAAAAATATCACCCTTTGCCATGTTCCTAGTAAAAGTTTTCCGTCCTTTATTGGTATACATAAAGATTGTGATAATAAATTTGTTTTTATATGTGCAGTTGCATTAATATTTCCCTCATAATTATGATGGTATTTTATATTTAATGGTAATATTCTATTAAAAAATTCTTCAATATCTTTAAATATTGTTTCGTCATTTTCTTGTATTATTATACATGCAGTATTATGTAATGAAAATAATGATAATATACCATTTTTTATTCCTGATTCTTTTAATATCTCATTAACCATATCAGTTATATCTATAAAATCATATGGACCTTTTGTTTTTATTTTAATTTCTTTTTGATAGATATTCATATAGTTTTTATTTTTTTAGTTTTTAAATATTTTTTAATTTGTTTTATCATTTTTATGTTAAAATAAAATTAGATTATGAAAAAATTAAATTTATAAATTTCTATCAACGTAGAATATATAATGATCAGAAGTAAAATAAGAAGTTTTGTTTTTTTAATTACGTTAATAATAATCACTGCTGTAGTAGGTGTTGGTTTATCTTTTGCATACTATATAAAATACTATGTAAATTATACTAAAAGTAATATTTATGTTATATGGAAAGGAGACTTATTTAATAGTACGGTTAATGCAATAATTTCTTTTGCAGAAAAATATTGGGGAGGACCATGGTTTGTAGTAGATAATGAGACATTTTACGCAATTTATAATGGTAGAGGTGGATATAATGTAGTGTATATAAATGGAACTATATTAACGGTTGAAAAAGGGATTTTATATGATAAATTTGTTTTAGATCCCAATATATCTCCACCAAAAGAAATGGTATTTATAGTTCTTTCTAATTCTACAAAATTTGATGGTGCATTAATAACGTTATTTGGATATTATTGGGATTCTGTTCCAAATCCAGCCCAAGAGGCATATGAACAAGTAATGAGTGAATTAAAAGGCAATTTTACTTTTGATGAAAACATAGGTATGAAGGGCGATAATATATATATGTATGAATCTTCCGAATATTTTGTATCATACATAGAAATAGGTCAATATGTGTTTATGAGAATTTTTACTGCAAATATAAATGCTTCTATAAATCAATTACATACATTTGTTTCTGAAGTAGAATATTTTTTAAAATCAACATTAAGATAGTAAAAAATTTTTATTATGTAATAATATTTATATTTCTGTGTTTTTTGAAGGCTTAAAATCTGATATTAAATTTATCTGACCTGGAAGATAAATATTTATTTTGGACCCGCCGGGATTTGAACCCGGGACCTCTGGCTAGCGAGGCCAGAATCCTACCACTAGACTACGGGCCCTAAAATATAATTATCTAAAAAAATAGTTATATATTCAATAAAATTTGAAGAAGTGCCAATATATCTAAAACAACAATACCCCCAGCTGCAAATTTTATATACTCATTGCTAAAAAACGAAGGATTCCATAATAGATACAGTTCTATTAGTGTACCTACAATTATAAAGGTACTCATCAATAATTTACTGTCCATGTATTATATATATGACTTTGGAAATATAAGCTAATGCTTATCAAATATGATTTATAAATATTATAAAAAATTTATATTATCAATTTTCCTTTCCCCGGGGATCCTATAGATTTAGCAATTTCTTCCCACTTTTCTCCAAAGTTTTGTTTATATAACTCTATTATTTCACTTGTTAATAAGTTCTCCTTCTTTAATTTCCAATATGATATTGGTATCTTATTTTTTAACATTTCTTTTATTAAATCTTCAGTTTTTATTCCTTTATTTATATTTAATACTTTATCTGTAGGTTCTAAATGTTTTATATTTACTCTTCTTCTTCTTATATCTCCATCTACTAATACAAAATTATTATCAATTACATCAATTACTACACAATATCTTCCTGCTTCTCTTCCCTTTAATTTTATGCATACTCTACCAATGTCTAGCAACATTTTTATTGATTAGAATTTAATATTTTTATTTTTTCCCTTACTTTTTCCTTTAATAAATTTTCTAAGCATTTATGACATAAATACCCCCCATACTTTCTGCTAATTCTCTTTTGCGATAAGTTTAATCTTCTATACCTTGAAGGATGTAATGATGGTAATCCTTGTAATTTTCTTCCACATATTGCACATTTTGGTATATTTCCTTTCTTTAATTTGACAATTACTGATATTTTACCAGAGGGTGTTTTTCTGATTAAATATGTCTTAGCCATTTTTATTATCTATTTTAGATTTTTTTATAAATCTTGAGTAAATAATATTAAATACTAATAAAGAAATTTGTACTAGAATATATAATATTATATATAAAAGTAAAGGATTCAACCAATTTATATTTATTATTGGCAAATAAAATGGTAAAGTGTTTGTTATAACGTTTACAGATAATAATTTTGGATCATACGTTTCGTTTAAAGTTATTATATTGTAATTTGCACGGTAAAAACCCAGAAAACTATTATTATAATATATAGCAAAATCTTGATTGTATAGTATTGGATTTGTTATTAATATACTTGTTGTATTATTTATATTTGTAATATAAAATCCTGATTGAAAAGCAAAGATAATAAAAATTAAAATAAAAATTCCAAATATAGTGATAATTATTGTGTGTTTCATTATTTTTGAATATATTTTAGTAATTTCTCCCATAATATTACTTAATTCTTCTAATTTCCCAGATTTAAAACTTTCAATGTATCTTTTTTGTATCTCTTGCAATTTTTTTTGATGTTCTCTTATTCCAAGCTTCTTTTCAATTATTTTTATTACTATGGTTACTAGTATAACTAAAAAAAGTACATAGAAGAATAGCGCATTTATCATTTCAGATATTTTCCAATTAATGGTATTAAATATAACGCATCTGCCCTCTTCAAGTCATTATATATTTGTCCGGCTATTACTATTAATAGCAATATACTTACCCCAGATATTGCAGAACTCAGTATATCACTCAAAGATGCTAATAATCCCATTAAAAATCCAGATAAATATCCTATAGGATCTATATATTTTCTTAACATATCTTCTACAATTCTTGGATCTCTTGTATATAATGGAGAATTTGGGTTACTTGTTAAATAATTTGCTAGATTTTTTGGATCTAAACCTGTAGAATATATCCAGAATTTAGATATAAACATTCCACCAACTGTAAATAATAAAAAGTAGAATATTACATGAAATATATTGAATGGAACGTATAGATATTCAATTCCAAACTGTCCAATATTTATTATTAAGTTTGGCGGAGATAATAATTGTACAATTGGATTATTAGGATTAAATCCAAATAAAGATTGTATTTGAATTATTAATGCATAAATAAATATTGCTGGAATAACAGAGGTATATAATAATTGTATTGGATATTTAACAATTTCTCCATTAATGTTTAAATATAATAATGGAACTTCTATTTTTAGTGACTGTAGATATACTGCAAATATTAAAATTCCAATAGTAATAATTGCGGCAAATAAAAATGCAAGACCCAAATTAATATTTCCTTGAGATAAATATAAAATTCCTTCTGGTATATATCCTGTTGGTTGTGTAAACAGACCTGTTGAAGTAGATGGGGGAGAAAGAGGATTAAATAGTCTTAAAACTAATGCAATACTTATTGTAGTTAAAATAATAACATTAATTCCAGATGTAATTCCATATTTATATGAAAAATCATCTAACAATAATATAATAATACCACCAATAAATAATTGTAGAAATAAAATAATGTACAAAATTATTGGATCTATTCCTAAAAATACGTTTGGTGATATATTTCCACTAGCGATTAAAATAGTACTTTCCATTATAATAAATATTAATGCAATAAATCTTGCATAGTTGTCAAATTTGGTTTTTCCTTCATCAGTACTTATATCGATATTTATTATCCCAAGACCAACTAACAATTGCATAAAAATTCCAGCAATTACTATTGGAGCGATTCCCACGCTTGCTAGAGTTCCTAAATTAGATCCAAATAACCATAAAAATTGTTCAAGTCTTGTAGAAACTTCTGGAGATATTCCAAATAAAGGTATTGATGCTAGAACAGTATATAATGCAATTACTAATAAGGTATTATATACCCTTTCTCTTAAAGATAATGTTTTTTTTGGTTCTTCGATGGATGGTAAGTATGAGATTATTTTATCTATTATGTTCATAAATAAAACTAATTAAAAACATTTTTAAATTATTAATCAACTTTCTCTCCAGAAAATGTTTCCTGCCTTTTGCCCGTTCCCCCAAGATCTATTGGTAATTGTGAAAATATTGAAATAGAATATGGAGAGTATCTTGTATATTGAATATAATCTGGAATAATCTGTGTCCCCCCATATGGCAAGATTGTATTAAATTGGTTTATAATATTTCCATATATATTATAAGGTCCAGCACCAGCAATTAAATTATAATATTCATTCCCATACATTGTATGAAATTGATTAACATAATATCCACCAGGTTCATGTACAATTGTTACTTTTTTATTTTCTAATATATCTCTAAGCTTTTCTAATTCTGATGCAATAACATCATCCCAACCCATTCCTAATGGTAAATGTGTATCTTCTCCAGCTTGTGTCTCATGGACATGTAAATGCCTAATTTCTGGTTTAATTTCTTCAACCCATTTTAATATATCTTCTTTCGTATATCCATACTTTTCAAACATTTTTATATGTCCAACATCTAATGTAGCTCCTATTCTTTCTTTAACAAATTCATCTACACTACCATATTTTTTCTCAATTTCATTTTTTAATTCGGGATATTTTTCTATTACTTTTTTTACTTCTTCCCTTATATTATTTAATAATTTTTTCCATATATCGGGTCTTGTGGCAGGTGCTCCAGGATATGATTCTTCAATATTTATATAACTTAAATACTTATCAAAATCCTTATACCATCCTTCTGGATTTTTACTTATTTCTCTTTCAATTAGCATTCTAATTCCTTCAGCTATTACTTCTGGAGCTGTTTTTATTGCAACTTCTTGATATGGTTTTACAATTGGAATTGGAAATTCTGAAAATACAGTATTTTTTAATTGGGATAATAGATGATTTGTATATTCAATAGATGATATCATGTCATTTACAAAATCAAACATTTTATTCATATAATAATCTCTATATGCTGGACTACTATTATTCTGTACAACTTCTTTAGCAAATTTTGATATTTCATTTTCATAGTTTTCTATTCTCTTTAAGCCATCTTCAAAATGTTCCTTATAAAAGGATATCTTATTTCTTGCAGCTTCTCTTAAATTTGGATCTGCAATATCATTTATATTATCCCATATTGCATCAATATATTCTTTTACCTTTTCTAAGAAAGATCTGTATGTCTTTAGATTGTATAAAAATTCTCCTATTTTTTCTTGATCTGTACTAGTATATCCAAAATAACTTATTAATTGATAATTATCTAATAATCTTTTTTTTATTGAATAAAGGTTTCTATCAATATCATTAAATATATTCATCCAAACCTTTTCATTTTCTTTATAAATTTCATCAACAGCAGAAAGTCTTATTGCCCTTTCTACGGCACCAGTTAAATATCTTCCAGGCATAACAACCCCCATATATTCGTAATTTCCATTTAAATGAATATATGCAGCTTCTTGCTTTGCAAAAGCCCAAGATGGTATATTTTTTTCTAATGTTTCCATATCAACATTATTACTAACTAACCTATTATATTGTTCTGATGTTATATATCCCAATCTATATAATTTTTCTGCAAAAGATTTTCTAAATTCATAATTACTTAAAAGTTCATCTTTTAATCTTTTTTCAAAATCTTTATCCCATTCTGTTAATGTAAGATCTCCTGCATGCATGTTTACCTTAATTGGTTCTCCATAAATTTTTGCCATTATTCCTGCACTTTCCAATATTACTGATGTCTTATAAGCCATTTGTTTTATATTATCCTTTCTTATATTTCCCCTTTCATCTGTTGCAGGTAATTGAAAATCCCTTTCAGGAGCATGAATTGTAACTTCAACATTATTTATTTTGGCATTTCTTGCAATTTCTTCAAATATTTGTCTTGGTATATTTGCCCATTGGCCTGAAAAGGAAAATGTTTGTATTTCTACTCCAGGATATCCAGCAGATATTTTTGATAGGTATTGTTGTAACTGATTTACGGTCTGGGGACTTGTACTGGTAGATATTCTCCTATTATATAATTCCTTTGGATATTTTTTATCTTCATTATCCATTTATATATAAAGGTATCTCCGAATTTAATAATTTAACATATTGAATGTCTTTTTAAATGTCATATATATTTTCCATGCAGTATCTATTGTCTTTTCTTTTGTTTCTTCTATTATTAATTTTCTTTCTTCTTCAATACTCTTTCTTTTTATATTTTTTTCAATATTTGATAAATCCCTACCAAAAGTCGATATAACTTTAAGTAACCACATTATAATATTTCCTAAAGTTGGAAATATTAATGAAATACTCGATTCTTTTTTTTCTTCCTTCTTTTCCTCTTTTTTATCTTCTTTCTTCTCTTTTTTCTCACTTTCTAAATATTTTTTTATCCATGTAATACTTGATAATGCTCTTTTTATTCTCTCATCTTTTTCCAATTCTTCTATAAGTTCTCTTGTCCATCTTATTTTATAAGGATCATTTTTTATTTCTTCAGGTTTTGCATCAGATTTTTCAGCAACTATTTTTAATAGTTTTTCATCGCTTTTTATTATATCGTATAAAAATACTTCTAAAATTAAACCAGACATACTTTTTATATAATCATCTGTCAATCCTGTTATATATGCCAAATCTTCGCTTTCCTGATTTATTATTATTGATTCATATTCTTCTTTTTCAACTAAATAGGCTCTGAGTACTATATCTATCCTTCCTAAGAAAGAATACATTCTTGCATAAGTATCGGTTCTTCCTACTACAGTAGGTAATGCTCTCGTTTTCATATCAATTTCATATAATGGTATGTAAGTTTTTTCTATTTCTTTTCCTTCTTTTTCATCATATTCTTTTACTTTTACCTCTTTTTGATTTGCTATTAATGAAATATTTATAATTGCTGTTTCAAATGCATTTACAACATCTACAGGTTGATCTGGATTTTGTAATAATTTTCTTGCAAATTTAAAATATGGTTTTGCAAATTCAACATAATATAATAATGAGCTCAATTCATGTTTTAAATAGGATTTTAATAAGACAATTCTATCATATAAAACTTTTTTATTATTTTCAAGCCAACTATAAAATTCTATTAATCTACTACTTAATAAATTATATATTCTTCTATTTATTATTCCGTTATTAAGTAATTCATTTAAATCTCTCGGAATAGTGTTTGTTTGATCATTAAATAATTTATTATATAATTCCTGACCTATTAATTTTTTGTTCTTAAATTTTTCAAGTTCAGATTTCAAATCTGCTAAAAAAAACAGATCTACAATACTTGGGAACCTTGATGCCTGTAAATTAATTAAAGCACCTGTACCCCTTCTAGAATCAACATTAGATAACCACCTCTCTTTTAGTGATAAATAGCTTACAAGAGCCTCATCAGATTTTTCTGATAATAAATTCTCATATAATATATATGCTGAATAAAGTTGCTTATATTCATTTAAAATAGAAATAATTGTTCTTGTTAATGCATTAATTAACTCTGCCAGCGATCTTGCATTATTTAATACGTTTGTTAATCTTTGACCCATTTCTCCAAAAAATGAAGATCCAACCGAAGATGTAAAATCATCAGATAATTTATTAATATCCATCTTTAAACTATCTCTAATAAAATCTACAAGCCAAAAATATATTTGTTCCATCCTTATATTTGGATTATCTAATATAAGTTTTATTTCTAATATTTTATGTTTATTGTCTTCAATCTTTTCATTTCTTAAATCATCAATTTTTATATTTTTCATATATCGATATTAAAATATGTTGGAAAATAAAAATTTTAATATATCGAAAGATACCTATATTTAAATGAAGATGAATTTAATAATATTATCAAGTAGAGGGTTTGATGAAGACGATCTTTTTAATTTTTTAGATATATTGGACGGTAGAACATATATTGCTATAAAAAATAGAAAAATCGGGATAGGAAAATATAAAAGTAAAGTATTACCAGATTTTGATATACATGAAATATTCTTAATGAGAGAAAACTATTTTGATAGGTTGATATATATTTCTGATGAAGGATATAAAGAATTTTTAAATGTAGAATCTCAAGCAATATTTACAAGATTTATATATTCATACAGGACGGTTATACTATCTTCTTTATCACAAATAGCATTTTTAAAATCTGGTTTATTGGCTGGAAGAACAATAACATATAATTATGATGAATACCCACAATATTTAAAATTCTTTCCAGATTTTGGTGTGAAATTGGTAACAAATGCAGATTATGTAGTAGATAAAAATCTAATAACTGTAAAGGGTAGAGACTCTATATATTCTTTAGGTGAAAAATTGAAAGATATAGAAGAAGAATTAAGAAAAATTAGTAATATATAAATTATATTTACGTAATTCCTTATTAATATAGTAAAAACCAATAAATGATAATATTAATAATAATGGAAATGTAGATCCAATTATGGATATTCTAAAGTATTTATCTATATTTTGATTCTTTAAATGAATAACAATATTATATAATTTTTTTAATATTAAATAATTTGATACTCCAGTGATTATTAGCCCAAGATATGTAATAAAAATAGATACAAGTATCCCTATATATATCATCGAAAATAAATTATTTGGATAATATTCTCTATTTATTATTTTTTCAATTGCTCTAAATACTCTCTTTAAATATTCTATGGATAAAAAATATAAAATAATAGAAATAATAATTAATATAATTAAAATTGTTCCTAGATTAATTAAATTAAGGGAAATATACAATATTGATAAAGATAGTGATGGGCTAAATATTAATGTAAATGGACTCATAGTACTATTATATGTAGAAAAAAAGGATAGAATTATAAATAATAAATATGATGAAAAACCCAAAATACTAGATATATATGTGATTTTAGAATAACTATTTAAACTATTTATGAATTCTGATAAATTTTCATTCATTCTATATTTTTAAACTTAAATTTTTATAAGCGCCGCGGGTGGGATTTGAACCCACGCCCCCTTTCGGGGATATGGTCTCGAGCCATACCCCTTGTCCGCTCGGGCACCGCGGCATATTTATATAATTAACTTTGATATTTGATAAATGAATGAATATAAAGATATTATAAACATATATGATGTAAATATAAAGGAGGAAAAAGATTATGAAAGATTAATAAAATTTTTTGGTGTAAAAGAACTTGATGATATTATATTGAATAATTTAAAATATCTAACTGGGGATTTACATGTTTTATTAAGGAGAAAATTTTTTTACGCACATAGAGATTTTGATTTATTATTAAGTAAATATATTGAAGGGAGAAGGTTTTTTCTATATACTGGAAGAGCACCTTCTAAAAGTAAGATGCATATTGGTCATTTGATCCCATTTTTATTAACTAAATGGTTTCAAGAAAAGTTTGATGTAAATGTATATATACAAATACCGGATGAAGAAAAATATTGGGAAAAGAAGGCAGATAATTATGAAGAAATAAGGCAATATGCATTGGAAGATGCAAAAACAATAGCATCTTTAGGATTCGATCCAGATAAAACATTCATATTTATAAATTCAGAATATATAAGAAATATGTATAAAGCTGCAATTTATGTTGCAAGAGAAATAAATCTAAATACTGCAAAATCTGTTTTTGGATTTGATGATAACGCAACAATTGGTTTACCATTTTATATTGCATTACAAATTGTTCCTACATTCTTTGAAAGAAATATTCCATTAATTCCATGTGGAATTGATCAAGATCCATACTTTAGATTACAAAGAGATATTGCAGAAAAATTTGGATATTATAAAGCTTCTACAATTTTATCAAAATTTGTATGGGGATTACAAGGCCCATATACAAAAATGAGTGCATCAGATCCGAGATCTGCTATATTCGTTGATGATGATTATGATACAATAAAATATAAAATATTTAAATATGCATTTTCTGGTGGGAGAAGTACATTAGAAGAACATAGGAAATATGGGGGTAATCCAGATATTGATGTTTCATATTTTTGGTTATCTGTATTATTTGAAGAGGATGATTATAAATTGAAAGAAATAAGAGAGAAATATATAACAGGAGAATTAACAACGGGAGAATTGAAAGAATATACTGCTAATAAAATATGGGAATTTTTAAGTAACATAAAAGAAAGAAGAAAAAATATTAATATTGACAAGTTTATGTATGATGGAAAATTGGCAAGAGAAATGTGGGAATGGGAATTTAGAATATAAATGAAAATAAAAGAAAAACCGGAAGATTTTATTGTTAAAGAGATAATTGATTTAAATAAAAAGAAAGAGGGGGAAACATTTAGATATTTTTTAATGAGAAAAAGGAATGTAAATACAATAAATGCTATTAAAATAATTGCAAGGAAGTTACATATTTCAAAAAGAAAAATATACTTTGCTGGGGAAAAGGATAAAAATACAATATCGGAACAATATATTGCAATAAGGAATTTCAATGATTTTAAGGATGAATACAATTTTGGAAATGTATACTTAAAATATATAGGATCATATGATGAACCATTAAGGATCTCTGATATAAAATACAACTATTTTAGAATAACCATAAGAGAACTAAGTAAAGAAGAAATTAATATATTCAATAAAAATATAGAAATATTTGATAAATATTATTTTAATTATTTTGATGATCAAAGATTTGGAAATAGGGGAAATAACCATATAATTGGGAAATATATAATTAAAAGAGACTATGAAAATGCAATAAAAACATTTTTAACAGATTATGGGAATGAAAAAAGTGAAAATGCAATAAAAGCCAGAAAATTTTTATATGAAAATTGGGGTAAATTTAAAGAGGCACTAAAAATATTTCCAAATTATTTGGATGTTGAAAGATCATTATTAACTTATTTATCTAAGGAGGAAAATTATAAAAGGGCATTAAAGTATATACCAAAGAGATTGCTAAAGATGTTTGTCCATTCATATCAATCATATTTATGGAATAAAATATTATCTAATTATATAAAAAATAATTATGGAGAAAAATATTTTATAGAAACAAAAATTGGGAAATTTTATATAATTAAGGATAAAGAAAAAATTGAAAAATTGAGGGATATGAAATTTCCATTGGTTGGATATGATATAAAAGATAAGAATATATATAAAGATATTTTAGATGAAGAGGGAATAAATTATGAAGAATTAAAATTTGAAGATAAACCATCCTTAACATTATTATCAACGGAAAGGAATATTTTATCAGAAGTAAAAAATTTAGAGTATAATATAAATGATAATATTATAGTAATTTCTTTTATATTGGATAAAGGATCTTTTGCTACAATGTATATAAAACATTTGTTTTCAAAATAGAAGAATGATAGAAAAAGAATATGTTGAAAGCTTAAAAGAAAAATTTAGAGAATTTGAAAATAAAAAAGATAAAATAATTGAACTAGGAGTAAAATTAAATAGAACATCAAAATCAATAATATATTCAGTAATAAGAGGTGATATAAAATCTGCAAATGAATATATGGTTGAAATGGATAAATATAAAGAAGAAATAGATAAGATTGTAAGAGAAGAACCTAGATTATATAATAATGCTCAAATAAGTTATCAGGAGTATGTAGAAGCAAAAATATTCTATGATTTTATATTAAATAATAGAATACCAAAGAATGATGAATTAAAGGTTGATGAGTATTCATATGTTATGGGATTGATGGATTTTGTTGGAGAATTGTATAGAAAATCTATAGAAGAAATGTTAAAGAATAATGTAGATTTTGCTTTGAGGGCTAGGGAAATTATATATGAAATATACAAAAATATGTTATATATGGAATTTAAAAATTATGATATAAGGAGAAAGGTAGATTATGTTGGAGATATATATAATTTATTAACAGATAAAATATTTATAAGAAAAGTTTCTAGAGAATAAAAGAAATATTATATAGTATTAAGATTAGCAATATTGTAGATATTAATAGAGTGATTTTTCTTGACTGCTTTTCATTTAAAAATATCTCCAATATAGATTTCATGGTTTTTCCCCCATCTAATGGATATATTGGTATCATATTACCAATACCAAGTCCAATATTTATTACAAATAGCCAGAATAGTAACGATTCAAGGAAATCAATTCCAGGAACTTTATAATCATATTCTTGTTTAGTTACAATTCCTATAAATGGTTTACCATCTTTATCTGATAATTCAATATTAAATAATCCCGCACTTGTATTTAATAAAACATATTCTCCAGGTTTTGTACTATTTAAAACCTTTTCAATTTGATTTATATATAATATTTGATTTCCATTGATAGAATATAAAATTGTGTTATTTGGAATAACATTGTATGCATGTGTATCTGGGAGGGTATATAATATTTTTACATATGGTGTTGCTAGATTAAAAATAGAAATTAGATATGAATAAAGTAAAAATAAAAATAGAAAAATTAACCCGGCGATTATATTTATAGCAGAACCTGCACTGTATATTTTTATCTGCTCTTTTTTATTTAATTTTTCTATTTCTTTTTCATCAGGTTCGACAAAAGCACCAATTAAAGGTCCTAAATAGAAGAATCCCCAAGATTTTAAATCTAAATTATTTTTATACACCAAAATACCATGCGCAAGTTCGTGTATAAATGCTGCTATAAAAATTGAAATTATTGTTTGTACTATAGGTAGTGTTATTGGACCATACGATACACCTGGTAATGCTGGAACATATGTTGGTGTTTTTGTTAAAATTCCAAAGAACAAGAAAAAAACAGCCAATATTATTAATATAGGACCTAAGATTAATGACGATATAGATAAAACCTTTGAAAATTTTGAATTAGAAATATTCTTCATTATTTCTAATAGTTTTCTTGTCCTAAACATTCCATAAATAAATTTATAATCAGTATTCTCTTTTTTAAAGATTTTTAAAAATATAAATAGTATATTAATAGCTAAAAAAATTATTAATATGCTAAGAATGCTACTATTAGATATATATAAATCGTAGCTCATTTACTTAGTTGTTTTTCCTGCTACTAATGTAATCTCCGATTTCTTTGGTCTTAATGCTGTTGATTTACATTTTCTACATCTAACAAGTCCTGCTCTTACTTTATCAGGATTTGCTCTAATCCTAGCTCCACATTTTCTACATATAAATATTCTATCAAATTTTCTTGCTTTAATCTCTGGTAATAGGTTTGATGCCATTATAGGAATAAATTATCAATAACATTTATAATAGTTTGTATTCTGCCATATTTATATATAAAGGACCTTGAGGTCTTAATATACTCTGTTTTATATAAAATTTATCTATCAAAATGTCATCAGATATATATTTAGATAATTTTTCAATAGATTCTTTAAATTCCTTTTTATTTATTATCTCTTTTATTCTATATATTGTAATATGTGGGGAAAATTTATAATCCCTATCGATTTTTATTTTATATAGTTGCTCATCTATTAAATTATGTAAATTAATTATATCTTCATATCCTTCTTGTATACCAATCCAAACCACTCTATCTCCAAATGTTCCAATATTGCCAATTTTTATGCTAAATTTATTATACTTTACATTATTTAATTCTTCTTTTATTTTTTCAAATATATTTGGTTGTACATCACCAATAAATTTTAATGTTATATGAAAATTTTCTTTTTCAACAGGTTTTCCATATATACCCCTCAAACCCTTCCTAATTTTCTCTATTTCATCTTTTATTCTTTCTGGCAAATCTATTGCTATAAATATCCTCATAAGAAAATTATTACAAAAAACATAATATAAATTATATAAGACAAATATTCTTGTAATTTTCTATTTTCTCTATTGTTTAAAATTGGTATAGCAAATTTATAGTTTGATATTGGATAAAATGGTGTAATTCCGGATACTGTTAATGAATCTTCAATGATATGTAATAAAAATGCTAAAGAAAATAAATAAAATATTTTCATTATAAGTAATCCCATGAAGAAAAATATTATTATTGGGAATATAGAATGTGTAAATCCTCTATGTTTAAATAATTTTAATAAAAATAAAATAAATAAGTAATATGGATATAATAAATATTTTAGAATTTTTGATTTGTTTATATTTTCATATTGTTTATTCGCCCAGTTATAAATTTTATAATCATAATCAGGTATTATACAAATAAGTCCTACTATTATTGATATAATTATTGAAGATGCCTTGTCAAAATTGAATATATAGAAAAACATAAGATATGTTATAAATGATGATAATGCTTGATGTAGTTTGATTATCATAACTCTTATCAATGCTTAAAAAATTATTAAATTATATGAGTGACATAGATTATGATAAAATAATTAACAATTTACTGGAACTTGAAAAATATAATGATGTTTTATTTGGTTTTAAAAAATATTTGGATAGTATAAAAGAGGACATAAGTAAATTAAAATCTGAAATTGAAAATAGCAAGGCAGAGAATAAAAAAATAGAAGATAGGTTGAATTTATTGGAAGAAAAATATAATAATATTTCAAATGATATGAAAAACATATATAGTTTATTAGATGAAATAAATAAGAAGATAACTGAAATAAGTAAGAGATTAAATGAAGAATATATAAATGAGAAGATAAATAATTATAGATATAAATTACTATTGGAAAAATTAAAGGAATTAGATGGTATATAAATTAGTAGTTGTAGTTAGAAAGGATTTGGATATTGGAAAAGGAAAATTATGTGCTCAGGTAGCCCATGCTGCTGTTGAGGCTGTTTTAAATCAATTAGAAAAAGATAAAGATATAGTAAAAAAATGGAGAGAAGAGGGTGCAAAGAAAATTATTGTATATGTAAAAAATTTAGATGAACTAATGAGCATATATAACTATTCCATATCGATAAATTTAAATACTGTTTTGATAAGAGATGCTGGATTAACACAATTAGAACCAGGAACTATTACTTGTATAGGTATAGGCCCAGACATTGAAGAAAAAATTGATAAAGTAACTGGTTCATTAAAATTATTATGAGTGTAGAATTAAAGGATGTATGGGATGTAGAAATAAAAATATCTTTTGATGTAAATAATATACTTTATGAAAAGAAAGTTTTAATCATAATTAAAAATCATTCACCTTATGTTAGAAAATTCGAAGTGGGAACTAAATATATAAATATAGAAGATCAATATGAAGCATTAAAATTTAGAATGCATTATAATTTAATTTCTCCGCTAGTTATATCTATAGACAAATATAGAAAGGAAATTATTGAAGTTTTAATACCAAAGATAAACCATCATTTAGGAGATAATATCATATTTTATGTAAAAAATCTTGATAAGAATGAAGAAAAAGAAATACAATATAATCTATAAAAATATAGCAAAAAGAAGAATTTTTGAATTATATAAATTAGCTATAGAAAATATAGATAATGTTGATTTAGCTAGAAGATATATATTTATACTATGGAAGATAAAAAATAAAGCGAGGATAAAATTACCAAAAGAATTAAGGAATAAATTTTGTAAAAAATGTTATACTCCATGGGTTGTGGGAAAAACACTACAGATAAGGGTAAGAAAAGGTAGAATCATATATAAATGTTTATATTGTAATAGGGTAAAAAGGTTTATAATAAGAAAGGTTTAAAAAACATTTATTTTAAAGATAATTTTAGGGCGGCCAAAGTGGCCGGGAAACACCCGTACCCATTTCGAACACGGAAGTTAAGCCGGCTTACGTCCGTGCGAGTACTGGCG